>Ga0100402_1001524_pt1 | contig 26815 bp, 22 predicted proteins | sample CryGeyme20150102_FD_80419 | JGI IMG/M metagenome (GOLD analysis project Ga0100402, IMG submission 80419) | Groundwater microbial communities from Crystal Geyser aquifers in Utah, USA - Crystal Geyser metaG 2015-0102 | ecosystem: Environmental > Aquatic > Deep subsurface > Groundwater | place...
AAAGTCAAACATTACCAGTGTCGTCAAAAGATTTGCTACTTATCTCTTCACAAGCGCAAATCTTGACAAAGAGAAAGATGTCTTCTCAAAGCATCAGTTCTGTGATCTACTCAAGCTTCACCCTTCGATCTTTGATGTCTATTTGCAAGGATTCCATACCTATATCTGGGAGGTGGACAATCTGAATCGGCCTAAGTATACTACCGTTACTTGCCAAGTCTCAGGGGGTTGCAAAATATTGGCCAATAATTTGACTGCTCAAGTTTATTTGAAATTAATCAGAAACACATTGCTTGTTTTTTCTGATAAAAACAGTGAGAAACCATGTGAAATTATCAACTTGGAAGGGCTGATTGTCGAATTCGATTAAAAAGAAACCCCAAAAAAAGTGAAGTTGAGGCATAGAGATATCTTATATCCTGAAAGAATACTAATTTTTTAAGAAAAAGAGTCTCTTTGGTTGAAGGAACTGAATTTCTTCAAGGATCTTTGCGACGTATCCTAATACGTCAAACTTGAAAGGATAGGGAAAGGAAATTTTTCAACAGTCTATAAATGCAAGTCAAAAATTAAAGGATAACTGGCTGCTTTGAAGGTTATTGATCCTGCAAAGTTGACTCCCAACTAAATTGCAGTCCTCAAGCGATAGATCGGTATCCTCAAACAATGTCATCATCCTCATATCATCAAATTCATTCAGGAGTACAAAACTCATGCTCGAATTTATATCATTACTGAGCTATGCAGTGAAGGAGACCTTTTCGATTATGTGAAGAAAAAAACATTTCTTGAGGAATATGAAGCCGCGGTAATATTCCGGCAACTGACAGAAGCTATCGTCTATCTTAATAATGAACTCGGGATTATTCACAGAGATCTAAAGCCATAGAACATAATGGTATTTATAAGCTTATTCAGATGAGTCTTACTGAGGACAAAAAGATGGTAAAAAGGGTCAAGATCATCGACTTTGGCTTTGGAGTATACAAAGACAAGCTGAAAGACTTGACTTAAGATGAAAAATATGCAGGAACACCAGGATTTATGGCTCCTGAGATGTTATAGATGAAGTAATACGATGAAAAAATTGATGCATTCAGCTTGGGAATTATCCTTTACTTCATGCTTTATGGATATCTCCCTTTCCAATCCAACTACTTTGAATAAATTAGAGAAATGACTCTAAACTGCAACATCTAGCTGACAAATTCTCATTGGGGCAATGTTTCATCAGAAGCAAAAGATCTAATTGGGAAAATTTTGACTTCTGCAGACAAAAGAATAAGCTCAAAGAAGATATTAGATCACCCTTGGCTGAAGAATATCGAACAATTGAAAGAATGGGAAGGAAAGAATAAGAAGAGAATTAAAATACTTGATTGATAATAGCTCTAATACTAAAAAGCTGATCATTAATTGCTTGCGATGAACGATTCGGCTAGGTTGTCTCTGTGGAGTTTTTAGAGTTAGGATCGATAAGTGTGTAACATTTAGCTTGAATGCTGATGCTTTTCGTTCAAGTAAATAACCTTTGCCTCTTGTTATCTCCAACTCGAATGAACTGCTTGCTTAACTTCAAGTTCCTTTTACTTCCTAAGTAAATATATTGTTACCTTTTATTTTCCATAGTATTTGTTATAGTTGCTAGTTTGGCAGTTTTGAATTCAATAGCTTTATCTATTTTCTCTTCGGATTTTCTAGCCTACTACTATCTCTTTCTTTCTCGATTCTCTTGCAGCATACATCTTTTCTTCAGATATTTTTCTTGTAGCTTATCTTCATCTTTCCGCTTTTGCTTTAGTTATCGAACCATTTTGGTGTTTCTTTCATTTTAACTCTTTTCAGCTTTATATAATTTTGACACCAGCTGTTGGATATAGCCTTCCTAAACTGCTCGATTCTTCTTGCTCCAGTCCTATTGAACCCGAGTAACTAACTCGTTCTTTTCTCTGAAAAATACTTTGAGTTAGCTTAAATAATGATTTTTCCTATCATTTGCAGCATTGATCTTCGTCTTATGCTCAGAAAATAGAACAGCACTTCGAACATATTATTTCTTCGATAATTCTTTGATGTGGCTGAGTCTATCTTAGCTCTTGTGAAAAGAGTTATTGAGAGATTTCAAAAAATCTTGTCTAATGAGTTCTGACCTTTCCATTAACTTTTTCTATTTCAGAGCAACTTCATTCTTTTTTTGGGCCATGATTTTTTCAAATTTACTGAAATTTTCTTCTCTTCTTTTTTCTTTGGATTTTCTTTTCTCTTCCAATAGTTTCTTCCTTTCCTTAGATAACTCAATTGCATTTTCCACATGCATCTAGTTATACTTGATATTATCTTTTCTATATTGATCTTTTAATGCTTCGTATGCATTTCCAGAATGAAGTGAGTTATTTTTGCAAGCTGATATTGTTTTGATATTCCGCTCATGCAATTTCTCCACTGAGCTAAGGAGAGGGAATCGTCTTAATAGAAAGGTTGTTACCTCTTGTAGAAGTCACTTTGAGAGAAGTTGCTCTAGTAGAGGGAAGATTCTTTGATTCTTCTATTTTTTTCCATCAAAAACAGTATTAAAAATATATTAAGGCATAAATATAATCACATATCACCACCCAGTCTATCCAGCAAGCCATGTACTCGATGTAATTCGGCAGCTGTCTGTTCACGATTTGCTCGAATATTTTTAAACTCTCTGTATTTTTCTGTGAATTTTTATGCTAGAAGTGCTCTGAAATCAGCTGCTTTTTCTGTTTCTCTTTAGTAGTCACCTTTCACCATAGAATTTAACTCCTCGATTAAACAAGATATCTTCTGATCACATTTTTGCTATAACTATTGCCATCTGTTGAGCTCAGTCAACAAGTAATTCCTTTACTCTTCTGATTCGGACAATTGAGTCTTCAACTCATCAAGATTGGTGACAACAAGCTCCATTTTATTTATGAGAACCTAATCAGGTGGCAAAGTTGATTCACCTTCACAGCGAGAATATTGGCCTTCTATCTCGATGAGTCTTTTGGTAAAATCATTCAAAAGCTATCCATCATAGAGATCCATTTGATTGCGGTGCTTCTTTAGAAGCATCACAAATTTCTTGGAAAGGCGAGACCTGAACAACTAATCATAAATTCCTCTAATGTTTCCTTTGCCTTTATAGTCAGGAATCGTCACCTTCATGTTGAAGACCAGGGTCTCTTCAAAAGCTCTTATAGTAAGTTTCCTCAAAAACTAGTTATGGCTGTACATTGCTTCATCAAGGACCTTGGTTCGGGCTCCATTGCTTTTGCTCTCCCAATTACGTCTGCAATCAACAAGTTATCTAGATGTATCAAGAAGAATCTAGTTTGAAGAATCTATTTCTGATTTTATAGTATCCCTCCTAATTTAAATTTAAGCCAGTTTTTTCGTTAGAGATGAATTTTATTGCTCGATTCGGATCATTTGCTCCCATTCACTTATCATTTATGAATACTATCTTACTATTCCTTCTTATATTGAATGCAGCTCATCCAATTTAGCAGCTAGTTCAGACCTTTCCTTCTCCAAAGATAAAAGCTGCCCCTTTGATATACTTTTATTCAAGCTACCTTTCTTTGAGGACTGTTCTCTACTAGCCTGAGGTTGCTCCTGAAATATCACTTTACTTTGGATCATTTAAATCGACCGATTTTCATTAAAAAACTCTGAATTTGCCATGGATGGAGTGATGGAGTTGGAAGGGGTTCTTTGGTCAATGACCAATTTATGACTATCTCGTCTAACATCTCCCATTGATGCTTTTTTGTTAATTTTGCTGAGATGAGAAAGAACGTCATGATGTCTGTCATAGGTGGATGCACCCTTGTTGTTTCGGACTTGGGATTGACTGATATTGCTGTAATTGATAATATCCTTCAAAATGTTCTGAGAAATTGGATTGACTGACCGATCAATCCGATCACTGAGCTGACTGTTTTGAAGAGTTTGTTTGCTTCCACGATGAGTGCTACCTTGTCGAGCCCATCCATCCAATTATATTGATATTTCTTTTCCTTGAGAGCGTCGATTTCTTCCGAGTGAGTAGTCTTTGACTGATTTATTCTTGCGCATAACGATAATATTTAAGCTGATTACAAATAACACATCAGTATTTTATCATACATTATTGCTGATCGCCACAGCACCTCCAGGAGTGAAGGCCCCAGACAGTGGAGAAGCAAGTTATGACTGCAAATTAGATGATTCTGTGCAAGTAAAGCCATCGCCTTCGTAATTTCTTGAGCAAACGCAAGTTTATCCATTGAAGAAGGCGTAGCGCCCGCACATCTTGCATGTCCCATTTATTCTATAGTATTTATCGTAACATTAACAAACTCCACTGACTATTGTTGAGTTTGGGCCACAATTTTGGCAAATTTCATAGAGCAAGCCTGTGCCCGAACGACATTCGCATTGATTTGTTGTAGTGTTTAAATTTTGGCCAAAAGAACATATTTTTTTCTTCTGACAGACACCATTGATCATCAGATACCCTCTTGGACAAGGTGAAGCATTGCTGCTAAAAACCACCTGAATACATTGGCCCTGATAATAAATCTGATGGGGACCACACAAACTCATGATGGAGATGCATATACCAGAAATATTGACATATAGCTTAGCACAAACACATTGACTAACTTTTGAACTATAGACTTGATTAGCTGAACAACTGTCTGCCAATTTGATGCAGGTTGAGTTGATCATCGTATATCCTCCCACACATTAACACAGCCCTGTTGTATGGTTGACCGCACTGTTCTGGACGCATATCTGGCATTTTGATTCAATGTCGTAAATGCCAATCTGCTAATACACCATCTATCCGTGATACTATTCGCAAGTTGTTTTTGAAATGCAGCTAAGAGTAGTAGTTTGGTTGGTTACTGGCAAAAATAGCAAGTCTAATGTTTGCTGAGTCTGAACCATGATCCCATTGACCCCGAACATCTAGCTAAAAGCCTCAACAGTCACAGGAGAGGATTGCAAAAGTGGTCGGGTTGAATTTGAAATATTAGTATTTTTTTCAAAAAGAGAAGGGGATGTTGCGACATTAGAAACGCCCAAGAAGGTATCAATAGTATTCGGAATGTTGAGCAAATCGAACACTCTACTGATCTAAAGCTCCGCAGCCATGTGGAAGATCAGATAACTGACCGACAGAAACTCAAGAGGAAAGACCTGGTATTGTATTTTTATTGTAAAATTGAGTTGTTTGCTGGTACTATTGAAGGTAGAAGTGGTGAAGGCTAACGTTAGGGATTCGTCATAGGTCCGCAGTCCGTTGATGAATGGCATGGTAAAGTAGTGATTTTGGCTGAGGTTATCTGGAACAGATATTGTGCGAACGACACTTACTGAGGTGTTGTTGAAGGAGGGATCTATTAATAGGTTATTTTCTTTATATTTTCACTGGTACCCACTGTGAAACTGCCGACGATAAAATCTTTCCTTCCACTAGCAGCATAACTCAAAGCTACAGATCCCCAGATAGCCTGCACATCCATAACTACATATCCGACGAAGCGAGTGGCATAGGGCACAGCACTAATCTTAAAGTCTAGCCCGTTTTTAGGGCTAAAAGAGAATATATTTTTGATAGCTGACTAAATGACACGCTTACATACTGCAAGTCGATAATTGCTAATAGCTCTGCTAAGAGTCACGTCAAATTGGTTATAACGATTGTTTGTATTAGAGAAGTATACTTTGAGCTGTCCTAAATAGAGGAGTATCTACCTGTTTCAAGATTAGGAACTGAGTTGTTAAAAGAAGTGAGGACATTGTTTGGGACTTCTTTTTGTTGGCATTGTAGCGACCCTTCTACAGCTGTCAAGGTGATAACTCCCCAGACGACGAAGAAGTAATAGAACATAGTCAAAACTCGATAATATATATTAAAGGTTCAATGGGATTAATTACTGGATGTCCAAAGGAAATGACTATCATAGTTTGGCATGCTGTTTCCTCAACTCCCTGAGCCTATCCTTATTTTTCTCAAATCTTTCATTTGCCTTTCTTACACCATCCAACTACCTCATTTCACCAATCCACTTGATAACCTTAGGATAATTGGCATAGTCGAAATCGAGCACTTCGAGCATTGTTATGTCAAAGAAGGCCACCAAGTCGGCAATGCAAGGTTTATCTCCTCCAATAAACTTCTTGTCCTGAAGGTAGATGCCTTCGAAGTTTCTGAGAGCAGATCTGACTGTTCTATATGTGTGCTTTTCGTCGAAGGTGGGATCTCCAGTTTTGAGGATGGGAGCAAAAAGTAAGTGGAAGGCCAGATAGGAGCATCTTCTGGTGTTGAGATGGTGGAAGTCCAGGTATTGATTGATCTTTGCCTGTTTAGCCAAGTCTTCTCTTGGATACCATTGCTCATCGATTTTGAATTTCTGAGAAATATACCTCAATATGGCATTACACTCTGCCAAAGCTAGATCGTTTTCGGTGTCATAGAGCGCAGGAACCAATTTCATAGGGTTGATTTTCTTGAACTCAGGAGTTCGATTCTAGCTAGGATCACGCTTACTGAACCCTTCATGAGGGAAGTTTCCACCACTTAGTGAGGAATGTTGTTGAGCAGGCAGAGGGCAAGCACAGCTCGAGAGGGTTGTGAGGCATAATCGATGTAAAGTTTGATCACCATTGTAGTAAGATATGATGTCAATCTAAATGAAGTCAATATAATAGAGTGTGTATATCAGAAGGCGAGTTCAAATTGTCCTTGCACAGCAGGTTCAGCCTCCTCAACCTTGGGCCATCTGATGACACGCTCGGTGCTCTTCATTCCGTTGAAGTTGCTTCTGCAACCGTAGGTATAGGCCCCCATTCCTCCGATGCACAACCAGTCAGAAACTTTGAGAGAGGTGGGTACTCCGATGCTGCTGGCAATGATGTCCAGGCCATCGCAAGTCATTCCGAAGAGGGTAGAATTCTGCACGTTGTTGATTGGGAAGTTACCTTCCTTATCAAGACCCATGTAGAACTGGCTGCTGTGGTTCTAAAAGCTCACCCCATCCATCAGGTTGCAGTTGAAAGAATGGTAAAGAGATTCGTTGAGGTGGTAGCAAGGCTTGTTGTTCTTGGTTCTCTTTCCCAAAACTCGGGTCAACAAATAGAAACTGTTTCCGCTCAAATGTCTGCCAGGTTCAGCAATGACTCTGTAGCCCAGAGGATCGTTTCTTGTTGGCTTAAGAGCTTAAATGGTTTTCTGGCTGAGTTAACCAGAGGGGAAGCCTCCTCCGATGTCCATAAGAGTCATTTCATGTCCATAAGCTCTTCCAATCTCCAGGCACCTGCGGGCAAGAGCAACGGCTTTACCAAAAGCAGAAGATCCATGCTGTCCTGATCCGCAATGGAAGTGGATGCCTTTCAGTTTGAATCCCATCTCTTGGATCTCGTGCATTCGAGAGTGAATTTTTTCATCTGTGTCAATGTCATCTCCAAATTTGCCAGAGAAGGGGGTCGCAAGGTTGTCAGTTGCTTCTTCTTTGATGGCGATTCTCCACAAAACCTACATATTGGGGGCCAACTCCTTGATTTTGATCAGTTCATCAATGGAATCGGCAGTGGTATATTTCACACCGTTTTGCTCTGCCCACATGAGGTCACTCTCATCCTTGATGGGATTCGAGTACACAATTTAATTTTTGTTGGCACCTACACTCATCACAGCTTCCAGTTCGTTTCTGGAAGCGCAATCGAATCCTGCTCCATTTCCGTGAAGGTCGTTCAGGATGGGGAGGGCGGGATTTGATTTGATAGCATAGTGAGGCTTGATCCAGGGAAGAGCACTTTTCCAGGCAGCTAGTTTTCGTACCGCTTAGTTTTCATTGTAGACGAGGCAGCTGGTCTGGAGGTTGTTTTCCAAGATAATCTGGTTGATTTCTTCTGCCTGATTGCGGCTGAGGAGACGTTGGTCATTGCCTTTGAGGAAATAAAGTGAGTAAGGCTGAGTCGAATTATGAGCGAGAACGTTACCTCTGAAGAGATAGCGACCAGATGCAACCTTGAACAGTGTGAAAAAATAAGATGATATATAAACAACAATCGAACAATTGAAGTTAAAACCGACCAATCTGTTCATTTCCGATCAGCCCGCTCTCAGGCAAAAAATGGATGTCCTTTCACATTAATAAAGAAATTATCATATTTTTGCTGTTCGCCCACTATAGGAACTCTTCTGCCCCACTTTCCCTCATCATAGGCCACATACCCAGTTTAACCCCGTTTCAAACTTCCTCGACTTATTGTTGAAGCCAATATTCAAAAACATATGCCGCCAAAACGACAACAATCCTCCTCACAAACCTCACAAAATGAATGCTAAACTATTTATATCACTGTGATGTGATTAGTATTAGATTATCAGATAGTATCATAGCACCAGGGGAAACCTGAGATCAACTGATATTTTTTCTAATTTTTCCTTGATTAAGGCCTCCTAAAGGTCCACAGTCTTACTTTTAGCTCCAAAAGTAATTGTTTCGACTATCTAGTACTCTTTCTCAAAGTCGATCCTATCTTCAAATATTCGTATTATTAAGAAACCTTCCTTAACTCTAGTCAACCAACAACTCTTAAACTCCATCAAACGAAAAGTCACCTCAGCGATTAGTTTGTCTTCCTGCATGAACCCAATGTCTCCTCGTGTCAGTATCTTCAAAACTACAACTTTTGTGAACTGGTCTGTGAGTTTATCATCCTTTCTTATTTTGTCTTATTCTGGCATTTTTTACTGCGCTCCCTGAGTTCCACTAAAATATTTTTACCATGCCCTATCCTTGAAAACCTTTAAGTAGTCATGGTAGTAAAGAGAAAGGATGACGGATATGACAGGCCGAAAAATTGTCTCATTTCTGGTGTTGATATCCAAAGCATTGTTATCCTCCCACCCATTGTAGCAAGCCTTGCAAATTCCTGAAAAGAAGTTGATGATATCTTTATAGATGTATCTTAGGGGAAAATGCTTGAGGAGAATCTACACATACTACCTGAAGACATCTGGAAAAGAAAGAACTTAAAGAGGTTTAGGCTCCATAGTTGTCTTTTTCGTCTTGTAGTTCCAGTCTCTTTTCCATTTGTTTAGCTTGACAAACCTCCATTCTCCACATTTAAGTCTGATATCACCCGATCGATGACCATGATGCTGCTGTTGTTGTTGATGACTGCAAGTCAAGTGAGGTAATATTTTGTGTTCCATCTGGATCTATATCCAGTGAAAATGAATGATGTGAGCATTTTTATCGTTGAAGTAAGTAGTTTATGGGGTCTCAAAGGAGACTTGCTTAATTTCATCAGAACTTCTATCTTTTTTCTAGTCATTCATGGTAAAAAAATGACGGTCGATGATTGTTGACACTACCACCAAAAAACCTACCAAGAATCGATCGAATCTATCTTTGTTTCCGAATAAAGTTTATAGTTCGTTGGCTTCTTTGTCAGGATATTCAGGTCGACCCTATTCTCTAAATTTTCTGATCTGCTGATTGTACCTTTCAGGATCAACATGTCTCATCTCTTTAGCACTCATCATTTATCTGAAGGCAGTATACCAATCGTTGACCCTGTAATATATTTACTCTTTGCATGCCTGACTCATCTCCCTAGTTTGTTCTTGAAATTGAATTCGGATCCGATAGAAAGGATCGTCCTTCGCCATCTCTTTGCTCTGCCTGATCTCAAAGTAAAATGGAATACTATAGATAACTTATTTGCTTGGCAACTAGTTTTCTTTTATAGGGAGCTATGAGTAGTTTCGGTTTTTCTTGAATGGTTTGAAGGACCAGGTAAAGATGAATTTTTTGAGCCTTGTCGTTGAAAAATATAGGTACCACAAACATTTTTTGCAGTATTAATCAGAATCAAGCCCACTTGAGTAAAATGTTGTGTGCCCTCGGGAGATTGAGTACGCCATGTAGAAATAATTAGTTCTTTGCATGATTTTTTCAGCCATGTTCGACTCTGTCAAATCCTCAAACATAAAGCATCGAGGCGCATAGTAGAACTACTGATCATTGATTGAATATTTTAAGCTTTGAATGTCAGGGATAATGCTTATCTGCTGATTATAGCCTGTTAATCGACTGTTGAAAGTTTATCTCAAGAGAAGGTTGGTTCTGAACTCGAAAGGACTGTATCTAAAGCGATAGATCCTTTTGTCTCCATATACCACATCAAAAGATATAGAAATTATGTCAATACTCTTTATGAACAGACTGTAAAAAGTAGGACGGTCGTAATCCAGAGACAGTTGGGAAATCCTCTTTATAGCAGGGTAGAGATCACTCGTGAAAGTGGTAGCAAAAGTACCAGGTAAAGCCAGCAAACTGCTACGGGTTATTCTGAGCTATTCTAACGCATATCTTTTATTTAATATTATTTCCACTCTTCTTTATCTGTCTGGGCCTTTGCGATAGCTAAATTTAATATAAGGTGATTTTCCTCTGTTTTTGAACTCTTCAAACATGGGGAATAATATTTTCTATTTTTCCATGTTGTGTCTTTCGACCTCATTATAGGCTCTAAACATATCGCTATTTCTTCTTTTTTCTTATTACTTTAAACGATCGTCCAGTTTACGATATGCCTCCCATCTCTCTCGGTTGGAAGCCCATTCAGGGTTTTCTTTCTCCTTCTTTTCAAGAGCCATCTTTCTACCGAGTTGATATTTATTGAGCCTGTTAGTTTATTAAAGTATATCTCTTGGCAACCATATGACGATGAAGAAGACAGTTTCCTTTGGGTTCTCAGGATTTGCTCCTTATGTGATAGAAGATTGCTTTCTAAAATTTTGTTCAGTGTTGGGCTGTTGGGATTGCTCTGATGTCATTTGTCGATTGGTATCATTAGATTAGCGCTATTTTTCCATTGTTATATCATTATCCACTCAGATATAAGATATATTTCAATTGCTTAGTATTAATCAAAAGATCAATCATTTTTCAGTCAACTCCCAAAAATGCATAGCTCTGTCTTATCGACTCACTGTCACGAGTAGCTTCGAATCTGGACTGACCACACATATATACACTTCATTCAAATGCTCACTGCAAATCTGACTGGGTACAATTTTGTTCGAAAAGGGTTCTCGAAAGACTCGAATGTTTCCATTTTATTCAGTGGCCACCAAACATTTATTCATGACGTGAACCAACCTCAACAATCTACTTTCATCTGAGAAAGTTGAAGTTATCTCAGTAAATGCCGGACTTGTCTTTTTAGCTTATTAATTCCACTCAAGCTGACTTTCAATTTGAGAAGCTTTGAGTCTCTCCATGTTCATCAGATCAATAATGGTCTGCTCTTACTCAGGCCCCTGATAGAAGAGATAATCATGATCTATACAAAAATCGATGAGATCGATGCTCGTAGAAATATTTTTTTCGACAGCATAAGAGGCATAGAATTGTTAATGAGGAACATCTAGGTTGTAAATTTATATCCTTGAGCCATGTTCTTTCGATTGCATAATTAGAACAGCTAGGTAATTTTCTCTTGAACTGAGCGCAGCAGTTTTTATGCCTTCGGGGCATTTTAATTGCCACTTAGCTTTAAGTATTTTACTTCTTTCATCTTTGGACTCAGACTGAAGAATATTTCCAATTATGGAGTTTTTCATGATAAAGAAAATTTTATTGCTGAGGCGACAAACTAGCATTCGAATAAGTGATGATCCCTTGAAGTCGATTCTTTCTTATCTAACTTTCTCGAAAGTATGAGTGTCAAATATCGCAAAGGTGCCCCATTACTGAGCATCAGTCAAGACATACAGACGTTTTGATGAGGTACTAAAAGCACAAGAGTTGATTATTTAGTGGTCGAATGGAGCAAGCAAATTTTAAAATCCACTTCCGTCTTAATTGCCAAATCCAAACTATATTATAGCACCTGAGGTATCACCGACTACCAACGACTCCCTTGTCATGCTGATACCCTGAATAGGAAATTTCAAATTCCCTTCTTTGCTTGGGTATTATCCTTGATGTTGAATGATCAAACTTGACCATACTTTCCAGATGACTACTCTTCCATTAGTTCCTCCTGAAGCAAAAATCTTTGAGTTAGTAGCTGCATAAAGACTCAAAACCTAATGTCCTGGATGGGCATTTTGTCTCTTGGCTAGCTGACCCTATTTCCAGATATAAAGATAACCATCAGAGCCTGAGCTGATAGCCATATTCTATAAAAATATTAGGCTGTAAAATATGATACCGGAGTTTTTGAGGTCGTGAAGGTCCTGATGGTCGCCAAGGCTGTATTGTTTAGCATTAAGAATGCCATTGTTGAATGTCCACTCTCCCATATAATTCGGACCACAACCTAGCACTCGATATTATTATCCCTGCGAAAAGCAAATGTCATTTAGACTAATCTCAATGAGCCTGAACACTCCAATTATTTTTCTGTTTTGTAAATCAATAAATAGAAGACTTTTTTTGGTACTTTTACTCATAGCTACAACCGCTGCATGTTTATTGGACAAGGATAACTTGATGATATTCACTGAGACGAATCCTGGAAAATGAATTTTAAAAAGGTAGGTATGGGTGGAGATATTCCAAAACAGGAGTTGACATTATTGTTATGTTGTACCCACTACAAGCAATCTTTTGCAATCTCCTAACGTCATTGCGCTAATTTCAGGATGATTGCTGTTTGGCGTAGGATCCGGTTTGACTCTAATCTGCTCCAATTTTTTTTCTGGATACCTTTTCATGATAAGTATATTACAGCCCGAAAAAGATATGATTGAGTCCTTGAGGTCAACAAAAATATTGTTCCTCTTGTATACTGCATTTCTTCCAATGACTGCTGATAACTTCAAATGGACACCTTTGCCACTATCGTCCACTTATTCTTTCGTCAATACATTCTTTCTCTTCTCATAAACATTTTTCAGCCTTTCTTGAAGTCTATCCACACTTAGATGCTCACTATATTTATCCTTAGGAATTTATTTGAATTCCCAAGAATCTTCCAGCTTAAGTTTAGCCTGAATAACCCCTTAACCTTTTTCGCTACTGATAAACAAGCGATTTTCTCGAACTACAAGCCCTGTGATGGCACTATCAGTTATTACATAATTCCTTATCTGTATTTTAGGCTCAGAGCTTCGCTTCATAAAGAATGAACTTTCAACGATCAATATTTCACCATTGACCGTTCCAAGAAGGAGATATTTATCGAACTGAGCCATTGAGGTAACCTTTATGTTGCTTTTGGTCAAAACTTACTGTTGAGAACTGACTAGCTACTTGCATTCAATATAGTTGGCTCTGATTATTTTAGTGAAATCCACCCTTCTGAAGTCAAATTTTGACAAGTCTGAAAATTACTCTAGCCTTTACTTCTCGCCTTCTCTCGAGCTGTCTTTCTATTTATCTTTTTGCACATTATATCGATAGCATTTGATTATATACTCCAGGTCAGCCGGATTGCTACCTTTGAAATAGGTGACTCCCATTAGAACACCCTCACCATTGCTACTGAATTCGATAAAGCTAACAGGACCACCGACATCGATCTTGCATCTGTAACTGAAATCATAATTGTTACCTTAACAGATAAAAAGATAGAGATAGAACCCCATCTGATTGTTGAAAATCATGGCTAGTCTATCGTCTTTGCTGGAAAAAGAGCTCAGAACAGACTATCCAAATCCTTTAATATTTGTGATATCGCCCACTTGTTATATACCCTTTAGAACTGAGTTTTCAAAAACCAGCTCCAAAAGACTCAGATAGTCAGCTTCTTTTTTGTAGCTGACCATAATAACTGGTCGATTATTCATGCAGCAGAGGAGTATTGGTGGCTGAGGTAATTCAAAGGTGAGCAACCTTTAACTTGTATTTAGGTTCCAAATTTGCAGGTAGGAAGCTTTTGAATTGTAGGTGATCATGAAATTACGATAAATTTAAAATTTAGTTTGTGAAAGATTGGGAGGAGCTGAATATAGCAAAGAAATGTCAAAATTTATTTTTTCTTTTAATTTTTAAGTTTCTTGGGTGATGTGAGATTTAAGATAATTTCCTTGCGATTCATTATGAATGGTGGCTTCGAGTACAGATCCGTCTGAACAACCAATCAATAGCAAAGTGGAAGGCTTGCTTGTGTTGTTGCTTTTGAGACATTGGTACACATCCAGAGACGTGATACTGCATTGAGGTTTTTCATCGCTGTTTAATTTAAAGGAATAAATCTCTTCGCGAATGTCCTTAGCACTGAGCTCATGAAATTTAATATCCCATATTTTGACTACTCCTTCTAAACCTCCACTTATTAGTACTCGTTTATATCCAAATAACTCGGCTAATCTGAGGCAAATGATTGCAGAGGAGTGTGCTTGTTCTTTTGAAAGGATAAACTATCCACAAATGAAGATGCCTATACTTCCTTGTGTTGTTCCTACGACCAGATCAGATTCCACTGTGTTTCCGTATATGCTTGATGTGTAGGTCATCGAACAAATGTCGTGACAGACCTGGCATTCGTCTATCAGAACCAATATTCCACTTTAGTTTCTGAAAACCTGAATTGTTTTCTCACCAACAACGCTCAGCTATCTCCGGTCATAGGGATCAAAAAGAACTTATCGAAAGATGTATCCACTCAAAAGTTTAAAAACTATTTCTTCATTATCGCGCCAGCTGGTCACCTGAATCGATTGTTGCCCATCAGATCCTCCAAGAGTAACCAACCACTACCCTTCCCTGGAAAAAGCTATCCGCGTGATGATAAATCGATGCCTAGTGCTGATGACTGCTCTATTATACATTTGTTATGCATCCCAAAGATGAATAACAGGATAGCTGGCATTTTCTTCACAAGTGGCCACCATTTGTCTATCAGGGTGAATCGCCAGGCATGTTACTCTTCGTCGATGATATCCATATATTTTTTGCTTGTTCTCTTTACTGTTCCTTAAAATGCATAATCTATCAGCTGTATACAGAAACTATTTGGTGCAGCCCAAATGAACATCGTCCAAAGGAAAGAGTAAGCTTTTAGAAAATCTGAGGTCTTCAACGCTTCCTCCTTGTTGCATTTGTGGATTTTATTGATTTGGGAAAGAAATCAACTGAGTAGGCTCTTGATTGTACGAATGCCGATAATAGAGTCCATGAGGGATACAGCTTGAAAATCCGTTGATGGCTTCAATTTAAAGATTGACTTTTGTCGATCCTAAAGATACTCCTTCTATGATCAGAGGTTCATAGATGGCCTTGTTTTTTGGGTTTATTATTTCCTTAATGATTTTTTTCAAATCTGAGTTTTAACTTTCAGCCAGAGGAAATAGATCAACCTCACTCTATTTCAAATATGCACCTCCAATCTAGTTCACATTTAATTGTGTAAATATAGTCTATTTTTCCTACCTTAGAGGTGCCTCTACCAGTTACTGGGTCAGATTCATTTTTTATGATCTTGAAAATTCATCGATAATGAAAGAATCATTTTAAGGAGTTTTTTTATAAGAACGATGTTTCATGATTATCATCATACCATCTTATAATCCTAAAGAAACCAGTTATTTTTAGAATAAGATGAGTTTTGATATTTTTCCTGTGTGATAGGATATGGTCAATGCGGAATGCTCATCACTCAAAGCTTGAGAAATACTATTCCATAGCAAAATATTACCATTATTCTGACTAACTGCAAATATTTTCTGAGTCAAGCAACAACAAAAAGGATAATCATGTTTAGCTGAAGCATAACAGGCTGAAAGACGATTATACAAACTATATAGGGCTTTGCTTTCCATTTTCTTGAATTATACTTGATTCATGCCACTAAAATTTACCCTAATTATTTATTGAAACTAGTTGAAAATGATGAAAATGTCAGGATCCAAAGTTGAAACAACAGAATGAGGACTACCGAATTGAAAAGTATGAACCATAGGTTTCTTTTCAAAGAATTTTCCTTCTTATCTATGAAAAACTGTGAGAGTGTTTTAGCTAAAGAACAGCAGGAAAGAGTGAAGAAGGATCATCGATCCAACTCGGCAATTTATTTTAAACATCTCCTTTATCTTATAATCTTTTGGATGGAGTGACATAATTATTTTTGTCTTTTAATCAACCTTGCCAAGCAAAAGCAAACAGTCTTTCCCAGTCACTGCTTTTTCAAGCCCCCACTCATATTTCAACAAGCCACAGAGCTCTTTCTCATATTTGTCCACGATATAAAGTAAAGAACCTCCGATAATCATCATTTTTCCATTGTCTTCGATCAGATAATCTTTTGGGTCGACTATTTTGAAAAAGGTATAGTATTTCTGAACTCTTGGATTTTCAAAGTGGTTGAGTTAACAAATTTTGACAACATCTCCAAAATTAGTTAGCATAAGAATACTATCTTCTCCTATGCCTTCCATGTGTAGAAAATTTCCAGAGAACGACTCTTTTGTTCTTATATTTACTTTGTATGCTCTGAGAACTTCCATTTTTTCAAACCACAGAATCTCTATGTCCTATTGATCCATCAGGCAAAGCTTGTCATCAAGCCATAACATTTCTTCTATTTACAAGTTTGAGCCCTCAATTAAGATAGGATGAGGTTGAAATTGTTCATCCCAATAATAGAGTTTTCTTCCAACATGAGCAGAAACAAACATTCCTTGCTTACTGTGAGCAAAAGCTCTGATTTATTCATCCGTTTTTATCTTTTAGGAGTAAATTTGATAGGAATCTTTTTGCTGAGAAAAAAATGCAATTTATTTTGTTCCCAAAACCAATAGACCCGAATAACGAGCCTATAGTTCCTAGCTAAAAGCCAGTCCAAGTAGAGAATATTGCAAGTATGTACTCATAATGATTTATTGAGTTAGTAAATTGAGAATGATGATTGGACTGTTTCCTTGAATGCTGTTGCGACTGGTAGCAATCAGCTGTCTGTCATTTTTGAAAAACTTTATAAATTCTATTGTTTATTTATGTAACTACTTGAACTTCACCAAAAGATTCCTATTCTTCAAATCCCAAATATGAAGCTCAGGATGCTGTCCTTCCTATGCAGAGGCCACCAGACGTTGATATTGGCTTATTTCAATAACCGAAATATTCTGGACATGCTCCTTGTAGTAGTATTGAGCATTGAGCTTAGGAAAATAAATGATTATCACTCTTCCAACAGAGTATATTATCTTTTCATTGGCTGCCTTCATTCCTTCTGAGCAAATATACTTGATCTTTTATTTTCCTCCATTGATTCCGTAAATCCACTCGAGCTGTAAATTTAGGGCCTCACCGTCCAAATCGGGTGAATTTTTTAAAAAAGTTGCTTCCAGTTGATGAAAAAACTTTCTGTCAAGCTGGATTGGTTCTAAACTAAAATAAACCTTTTTTCTTTGATCTAATAGATCTTCACATTATTCCCGAGCCATTTTTTCAATGATTTTTTCTTCCTCAACTTGATCAATATCGTGACCGATCAATCTAAAGTACTCACCCAATTCGGGTACTCTATGTGTCCATCTCAATAGTTTTTAAAAGGATATTTGAGTTTATTGAGTAAAGTACTCGTCCAAGAATTCCTCGATGGCTTCATAGAGGACGGATTTAGGAATAGAATACACTTTGTAAGAAGCATTGCATGCATTCACCAGCATTAACGCTACATTTTCGTAGTAGAGAAATCCTTCCTCATTGAAATCAAACATCTAAAACAGGAATTTGATCTTTTGCTCGAAGCCAATACTCGAAAAGACGATCAGCCCTGTAAACATCTCTATCGCATCAATCCTGCCTCGATGTTTGCCCTCCCAGACTTGAAATGATAGCTGGTTGGGTCCGAAAATGTGGGTATATTCCGGTATGTTAATCGTGTAGCCTTAACAGATGGACTTGTAGGATGAATAATACTATACTATTTTGGAGTAGGATGCATTGAGAAGTTATTGATCAATTGTGATCTATTTGCCTTCGATATCTGCTAAAAATGAGCCCATATTATACTATAGCCTGAATTCATTGCAATAAAATAATCATGAAGCAAGCACCTGCCTATTCTCTACAAAACATACCCCTCCGCAAAAGGTAACTTTTCTCTTATTAAGTCTTCAACGTTCTTAGTCACTCAAAAATCGTCTTGTTTTTCCCAAGCAAGGAGACAATAACATTTTCTGGGGTGTAGGGAAAAGGCATTACGGAGGTCTTGAGGATAAAATATAGTTCAAGATGCCCTCTCCAGCAGTCAGCCCTGAGAATGCCATTCGAAGGTCAGTAAGCGTTCGCAACATCATGAATGTGGCTGATATTGACGGAGCCACACCATCTGTTGCTCCTGATAAAGTAAAAAATATTGCAAGAGGCAAGTCCTATTTCTAAAAAGGCAACTCCAGGAGCCAAATGGATACACTAGGGCAGTATTAGAAGATATTTGCCATCAAGCAGTTATAAACCAATAACTTTTTATTCTTCTCCCCCAGCAAAAGTATTGAAAGTCCTGAAAGTCCCAGAAAGCGTTATATTCCTACCTACATTTCTAACCTTCCCCTTCATCAATGATATATTTAATATTAAAACATCACATCCGGATAGTGAGCTTTGATTTACATTTAAAAAAGCTGAGTTCTCCCACTTCACGTACCCATTCTCGATGAAGCTCCCGACAGTTTTCGATGCATACCATGCAACAGCTAATTTAGCATTTATAGCATTGAAATTATTTCTTGAGAACTGCATTGAGTTTATCACCGCAGATAGTGACTTTAGTATCGCTTTTGCAACATCCACTATAAGCACAGACACAGCGTGTACTCTCAGCAACTTTCACGAAATAGTGGTCTTTGAGCTTAGCATGAGTGCAATTGGTCACACAGAATTTACAGTAGTATGAATATTTATTCATTTCTTTTGATTCACAGCAAGTAAGACAAATATAGTTATTGTAGCTCTAGGAAGATGTATAAAGCTGATAGCAAACATTTGCCAGTCGATTGTTTGAGTTGAAATTTGATGTCAGATTAGAAATGCTCATTCCTTCTGACATTGTTGCCATTTTGGGAAGAAGGTTGGGCTTCTTTGAATTTTTTGTTGTTCGGTTCGAGTAATTTTTGTCATTTTTCTTTATATAGACTGTGTAAAATTTATTGTCAAAACCTACAACATCGCTTCTCAACATCTTTCCCTTGCCACTTGTTGTCTCAAAACATATCCTCTCCACTTAACTCTTCAAGACCTCTAGAGGAACATATCTATCGCAACTTATTTTCAACATTTTGAGACTGAAATTGATTACAAAGAGTTCTTCTTTTAGGCACTCAATCAACTCAAGTATCTTTGTAAGATCCACTTCTGTCTTGTAAAGTTTAAGATCAAGGAAACTAATGCTTTTGAGCATCGTGAGAGCATTTAGTAAATATTTCAAATCTTCAATTTTGTTGAAGGCAAAGTTGAGGGTCACTCTTTCCAGAGCTGGTAGGTTCGTTATTGACTTGATCATCATGTGAAGTTCTCCTTTGGTGAGTCCATTATTCTAAAAGCTAATGATAATTTCCTTGAGAGTGTCACAGTTTGCCAGGGATAAACTAAGATTGTTCACAACATTTTTCAATAAATTGTTTCCGTAGTCAAGGTAAAGGATCTCGCAGTTCTTAGGGAGTGGCCACCTAGTGGGCCCATCGTATTGTATATAGCACTCGTTCATCAGCAAGGTTAACTTTTTGACATGAAGTTTCGATATTCTTTCGGCCATCATTATATGCTGTTCTTCTGTGATGAGGGTCCTGTCAAAATTAAGCATTAAAGTTTGCAGAGCAGGACACTAGGTTATAAGCCTATCCAACAAATACATGATCTCTTTAGTTGAGACCTCACATTATGAAAGTCTTAATTCCAGCAATTATAAATTTTAGTTCGTGATGATTCGAAACATTCCCTCAAAACCACCGATCATCTAACATCTAGTAAGGTTAATCCTAATTTTTGAAAATCGGAGAATAGGAGCATCAAGAGCGACTCCTATAACTTATTTTTCCATCGTTTCAATATAAAGTCTTTTGCAAGCAACATATTCAAGTTGTTATAAAACGTCATAAGTGCAGCTCGGTAAAATAGTTATTGTCTCTGCTTTCTTGAATCTTACATCTGCTACATCAAGTACAAAGTTCTTCTAATCTTCTCTATCAAACAGCTCTGGAAGGTAATTTTTAGATTACTAGCAAATATAAACCACTTTCTTCATGTCAGCATATATATCTTGCATTGAACTTGGCTCTTTCTCAGTCTTTTATGGGGAGTTAGAAGAAGCTAAACTTATGGTTCTCTTGACAGGAGATGATGGTGATGAGTGGCGGACTTTGGCAATTTTAAATGCATTTGAAGCAGTTTTGGTAAAGTTAATTTTCTCGACCCTTCTGGTTTTAAATAAATTGATCTGATTGCTCGGTTGGCTTGAAAAGTAGGTTGTCTACTGCATTTTGAAAGAACGCATTTCTTCTTCCTTTTCCAGCTTATCTATCAAATTTTTGTTCAGGATTGATTTCTTCTTGAGCTCATTGAAACAAACAAACTTGAGATCTTTGAAAGTAGGCCTTTTGAATTAGTCAAACTCCAGTGCTTGCCTTAGCATTTATACTAGAGCTTGATCATTATCCGTGAGTTATTTAGCCTCCTTTATCCACTCTGTCAGCACTTATCGATATGTATTTTCTTCTACTTATAATCTTTAGTGGGACTTGAATTTCTTGTGGGTTATCAGATACAAAACCACTAGGCCAAAACTAAAAACGTCAGATTTAAAGGCTCTGTTTCCCACAATCTTTGAACCTTTGATTTTGATCAGTTATGGAGCCAAGAATGGAACAGTCCCCAAAATCGTTGCTTCTTCCAAGCTTTCCTTGGATAGCACTTTACTACTCCCAACATCACATAGTTTGATAGTTAATTTTTTGCTGTTCATGATCAGAATGTTCTCAGGTTTAATGTCGCAATGCGCTCTATTGATGTCCTATAGAGAGGCCAGAGAGGCTAGGATTTGTTCTGCAATGATGATGATTTAGCTGACTTTGAGTCGATATTTGTAGTATTGTTTCTGTGCCAAGAACTGTTAAAGGTTTTCCTCAGCACATTACATGATAATGTAGGCATACTTCTTGCGATCATACTGATTGCGTTCCATTTTTGTGACCAGATAGCCTTAATATTTGACTATCCACTGACTTTTTGAAGAAATTTACTGCATGTTCGATATTTCCTTGAGAAAATTTTGATACTCATAGTCGTTTTTGATCTCGATCTGTTTCAGAGCATAGGTCCTTTCCTTTATGGTGGCAGTGTACACGTGAGCATTTCCTCTGCCAAGCTATTCTTCAACCTTGATATCTTCAAGGCGATAGTCACCTTCCATGACAGTATGGTTGGCAAAAAAATCAAACATCCTATTATTAATTATAAACTCATTATATCAAATGAAACATCACTGACTTTACCTGACAATAGCATTGTTACCTAGCTATTCTTAGCCAATGTCCTGACCAATCAAGTTACGATGGGCTTCAACTATCAGAATCCGGTAAAACAAAGAAAATACTTCTTCTTTTCGTTTGGCTTTCTCAAAATTATCCGGTCCACCGTAAATTGATACTCCCTTTAATATTTCGTGCTCCAGCTTTTCTGCTATCAGTGTAAATGCTTTGAAGTAGACAGATGACTCACATATTAGCACGTATTTTCCAAAAAGATTCTATTTTATCTAACTCCATTCTTCAAGGCCAATCATTCGATAGTAATTTTGCTGAATTTAGGAGGGTAACAGCTTCATTTGAGAGTAGGTCGAGACTGAAAGCTATTCCATTATTGGGAAGTCAAACTTCACGCAGCAACGATACCACATATCGTCTTTAACGTGCTTCTAATGCTTTTCAGTTTACTATTTTTGCTACTTCTTTTGTTTTGAGTCCTTTCTTCTTTGTGGAAGGGCAAAATCGATGATTTTTTTCTGTTGTTCTTCGGTGAAATACAGCATTTACAGGAGCCAGATGAAGAGCTGACCTTGAATGACGCCATCTTAGCTGATGAAGTCAACAAATTAAGAGTAGGATGAATGATACAGCTGTTTTTCAATGAGATACACTTCGACAATGTAAAGTAGCAAAGGATTAAGTTTAATTATTTTGGCTTCCTCGTTAACGATTTGGATACGCTTATTGGAGCTATTTGTGCTGTTTTTCTTATTCCTAAGCTCCACCTGGCTTGCAGCCATCTGTTCAGCAATTTTGGCTTCAACATATCGTCTCTTCTTTTCACTAAAGAAGCATTAGAGCGTTTCCATGAAATCTAAAGTTTTTATTCGATCCATCGTTGTACAAGCTTTCCATATATTGAATGAGCTTTCTTGGATGGTTTTTATTGTGAGTTGTCCATAGAGCCTGAAATAGAGGTCTGCGACTTCAGTCGTATTAACCTCGTTATATCCTACATAGGCAGTATTGATTTTTAACAGAAGAGAAATGATTTTTAGAAAAGCGCTATAGTTTTCATTGTGTCTGATGACCCCCACAACATATAAAAATTTAGAAAGAACAGATTTAACATTTCCATAACTTTGCTTGACAACATCAAGTAGCTATAATTTCATATTTATGTTATTTTTATTCCAGGCATTTCTGAAAAGGTTCATAAGAACTTTATTCAAATTTTTCTAAACTCCCTGACGCCCTATAAATGCTCCTCCTTTTTGTAAGTGTTTTGTTATCAGATCATCAAGTTGTGATACTTTGATTGACTCCTGCTGTTCTCCATCAAGTTGTATTATTTCATTGTTTTTTGTTTATTCGATTGAAATTTTCTATTCAAGACTGTTATCAATGTGTCGAAGCATAGTCTGGAAGTTCGCGCTTTTTCTTACTATCTTGCTAGCTGGTCCTCTTACTTTGATTGTAGTCAATCCACTCTGAACTGAAATATCATCCAATAGGAGCTTTTCAGATGTCTAACTTTCTGATTTCTATGAGTTCTAATCTTAACTTATGATTGTTCCTTTGCTGATGTCTCCATGAAAGTCGTATGATAATTAGCTTCTGCCTTGTGCGTGGGTTTTGTTTATCCCTGGTTTATTTGACAATGGGCTTGCAGTTGGTCTTCTATCTCCTTTGTTTTTGCCCAAATCCCCTAAATTGTGTAGTTGAAGCAAAGTTAGACTATTTCTTCGAGAAAGTCTATGCTGGATAATTCTCATTTTAGATTCTTTCTCTTTCTGCTCTTATTATTTCTTGTCTATGACGTGAAACATTCTTATCTCATTTTTATGGATTTAAGAGCCCGATGATGAAAAGTGTCCACTTCCTCTGATAGTAGCTCCTTCAGTAAGATTCACTTGTATCCCTTTGTCTAACGACAAAGTGAAATCTTCAATTTATTATTCAAAGTCATCTGTATTGACACCACAATTTTTCGTGACTTGATTGTAGCCACCCTCTGTAAGTAATTAAATTTGAACGTTGGGCCGATTTATAACTTTCTAAAAGTATTGATCAATCTTTGTATGATTAGATTACTCATCTGGGAAATACTACTCTCTTATAAACTGCTTCTAATCAGGGTGTTATCTCATCCTCTCTAAAAAATATTCATACAGGGCATTTTTTTTATAATCCAAGTCTAGGAGAGGAGTAAGAGAATCCTCATTTTATGGCTGAGTCAAGGCGAGCAGCTCTTTGTATTTGATATTCTTATTGTGTTTTTTGACTTCATGCAATTGAAGTCTACGATAATTCAAAACGGCTGATTACTCAAGAGTAATTTCCTTGATGCTTGCCATCAGCCTTATATTTTCTTCAAGAAGATGCATATTTTCCGTTTTATGATTTCCATTAGTTTCACATAGCTTTCGATTGAGGTATTATGATTTTTTCAGTCTTTTCTTTGTTCTTCGCAAATCTTAAACACATCCTCTGCTAAACTTTTGTTATTGGAAGTACTTTTAACTGAGGTCAGCGTTGATTTTTCTGAGTTGTTCGATCTGATCTTGATATTCTTTGTGGATGCTGCTTATTTGTTCCAGAAGATTTCTTTCTTTCTTGATAGAAAGTCCATTTAAAGATTAAATTATATTTTTTACCTCCTCGTGCTCCCTATTCCACAACATTTTCAAAAGCTCAGCTCTATTCTTGGTTATCTTTGCTACCTGACCTGTCATTTCTGTGAAACCAGCTGCTATGAGAGTCTGCTTATCTTGAAATTTTTTTATTGGGGAGTCTCGACTTTCTTAGATTTGTTGGAATTGTTCTTCAAACCATATGACAAAATCTTTGACTTACTGCTTTTCCGATAACATCTATTTGTATCGCACATGGTTGTTGCTCTTAAGCAGGGAAGGGTATAGCTCATAGTTTCGCTGATTGGCATGTTTTTCCTTATCAGCTTGCGAGATTTGAGTGATGATATAATCGACTGCTGGGACTTAGAGCATGGAGACTTAGCCTTTGATATTGTTGGCTTTGAGAGCGCCCAGATCTTGCTGATAAACATTTGGAGAACCCTGCCGATAGAGTTAGTATTTGCTATTAAGCTAGTTGAATTCAGGTTGAGGATGGATCTATTTGAATTTTATGCGAGTCGATGATTGACTCCTGCTGATAACAGGGGTTTTAGTCTTGTAAATTCTATTTTCCATTTAAATTATAACCTTATTATCTTGAACAACGGTAGATGGGCCTATCTAATAATATTTATTGCGCATGAAAAAATATACACATATTGATCAATTGACCCACAACAAAAGCGTCCTTGGGTCTGCCAGGACAGCTCAAACTATCACTCACAACAACCCTCCTCAGCCTGCCACTCGCCAAAGAGCAGAAACCTACGGACAACCGGCCACCCATCTAAACTAGTCAGAACCCCACTTCGAACGAACCCACACAAATGTTCCGAACAATCAACGGACATTGAATGAAAGTGTTCGCAGACTTCGTGCCCCATCTTCTGACCTTTCAATGAGTTCTGGACTGTCTAGAAAGTCCTCTTCCAAATCAGAGCACTAGTATCTTACATAACTGTAATCTTATATTTTGCAACTCAAAGATCTACAAACCTCTCTAAGTCAATAAATCAACTCCCTTCAAGCTTTGCTGGATAATACTTCGAACCACCTTCTCAATCTGGATGCTTAATTTTTGATCATCAAGAAAAAAATATTGACCTATACCGCTAGGACCCTCGACACTGCGTTCCAGAATTATAAACAAAATTTGCCCAGGTGGTCTAACTACGAGACCATTGAGCAGAAAAGTATCGAAGTTCTGCGATAGCTGTAGGCCTACACCATTAGGGAGCAGACCACCATCGAAAAATTACAGAGAGATAAAGATCCAATAGTTTTAGCTGAGGAACATGATGATGTACAAGATCGAGTCCATCACTACCGTCAGATGATAGCAGAAGTTGCCAAAGCTAGGCAGGAGTGTATCGAGAGACATCCTACGATCCATCAGGAAAAGGTGACAAAATTCGAGGAAAGCTTGGCGGAGTTATGCAAATTTTGATGATTCCCTTTATTCATTTGATATAAGATTAAGTATAAAAATCAACGGATGGCTCTAGCCCTGATACAACTGATTATTTTGAATAGAAGTCCTACAAGTATAGGCACCAAAACAAGGACAGTGTATTTGAGAGATGAAGGAATACTTTTGATGACTCTCAAATTGAAGGGAGTCGTCACTGTCCACTTTATTTTATTCTTATCTGAACTCTCGTCCAGAATCCAGTCTATTATTTTTGGATATAGATCTTTTTCAGCATTTTAGTCATCATGTAGATGATGATATCCATTCTTGAATACAAAGGATGATTTTTCCTTAGAAGTCACTGAGCGGTAAAAACTTTTGACATCCTAGATAGGTTGGACGGAATCCTTCATTCCATAGAGCATCAATAGTGGATATTTGAATTTATGTGCATCTTCTAGGACCTTTTAGGTGAGATGATGGTGAGCAGTTGCCATTGATATTGAAAGAAACTGATAGTTAAATACTCCATCAAGACAGTACTTGATCTTTTTTGGATTGTTGGTGAGAGCAGTGGGGTTTATCATGTTGTTGATCAGCATGTAGGACCATACTTTTGACAGCAAATAGAGGACTGTCTTGCCAACTAAGCTCATGTTCTTAAAGCAAGGAAATTTAAAAAGTGGAGACATGCTGATTACACCTGACAAAGGTAAGTCAGGATTTTCCTAGAGAAGTGCTAAAATGAGGAGACTCCCAAAGCCATGGCCTAATAAATAAGTTGGCAATCCCTTCTGGCAGCACCTTCTTAACAGGTTTTCAATATCAGATAAGATCCCTCGAAAAGACTAGAAGACTCGCTGTCCTCCTGAGTATCCAAATCCTCTTAGATCGATCATGTTCACAACGAATCCATTTTTGGCAAAATATTCAGCCATCTAAGTAGAACATGGAGATACTTATATATAGTTGTCAGATGACTGACCATATCCGTGAATGATGCAGAGAGTGGCATGTTTACGACTAGGTTCAAACTTGCTGTAATAGAGTCGAACGCCTTTTGAGTAGAGGGAGTCGATGTAGACCCGAAAAACTGTATAGTTTTAGGCCTTATGTGAGAGGACAAAGTTGTCTCGAGGGACGTTGCTAGAGTATTCAGATATTTTCCTCCTTGCTTCTGGAAGATCCTTATCAAGCAAATACTCGACCGTATTAAAGTTTTGTTCACTTCTTACAGCTGATAGGCTATCATATAGACTCATTATTAACTATAAGAAAATTTCGACGTCATATTGCCCATGGGGTTGGGGTTGGGGTTGGGGTTGGGGTTGGGGT
>Ga0100402_1001526_pt1 | contig 26798 bp, 23 predicted proteins | sample CryGeyme20150102_FD_80419 | JGI IMG/M metagenome (GOLD analysis project Ga0100402, IMG submission 80419) | Groundwater microbial communities from Crystal Geyser aquifers in Utah, USA - Crystal Geyser metaG 2015-0102 | ecosystem: Environmental > Aquatic > Deep subsurface > Groundwater | place...
CAAGGTAAATGAGCTGGAAGAAAGGAATTATTATATCAAGAAAGAGAACGATAGATTAAGAGGGTAGATTGAGAGGTTGAATGACTGCAACTATGATCTCAGTGAAGAAGTAGGAATTCTGAGGGAGGATATTGAAGATTTAAAAGATGAGGTTAATTTTTACAAAGATAGAAGAAAGCAAGAGCTAACTAAGCTGCTGAATGAGACCAATGATTGATTTTTTGTCACATCATTCATGATGGTCAGATAATATCATCATAGATTAAAGCATCAATAAAGTTATTAATATTATCATTAAAATGAGCATTCATTTTGGAAACAATTTCAAAGGCTGTATATCTGGATGAATCATGCTTCAGAAAATAAGTCCTCTTCTGGTTAAGGACAGCTTAATATTAACTATTATAGATAAAAATGGTAAAAGGCCATTTTCCATGAGGTACTGATAGTCGGTAAAAATGGAATATTTTTTGAACCTGGAGTAATTAAAAGAGAGTTTGTCAATGATATGGATTGATTATAGTTTGTGTTTAAGAGTAGCTGTTTAGATCTTTCGAAAAATATTAGAATGTTATAAATACATACAATAAATGGAAAATCCTTGTATTCCTAATCAACAAGCATCTATTTGCTTTGATGCTCCTTTCCAATGCCCATGCAGCAAAATATACAAGAGTTACCCAGCTCTCTATACTCATATCAAAAATAAGCACTCAGGCAAGGTATTTTCTATTCGAACTTAGGCTCCTGGATAAATCAAAAGGTCAAACATGCCCTCCAAGAAAAGAGGAAAACCTTCTCTTAACAAGTCACAGATCTCTCTTGAAAAAGATCAGTTTCTTTCTACTTAAAGCAACCTCAACTGTGAGTCCATCAAAAACTGCTTATACCAAGAAGAAGAAGGGGGCTCCCCGGAAAATTGCATAGCTAGAATAGATAAAATTCTTGACAAAATGATACTTCAGGACATCAACAAAATTCATCTTCGAGAAATTGAAGCCATCATGGAGATGAATGTATACATATCAGCTGGAGTCAGAGGGCCTCCCAAACAATTAGTTGGAGTAATCACATAATTTCTGGAGAAGTTAGCCAAACAAGTAAGCTGGTAGAAATTTAAACATTACTATATTCTATTGATGGTGTTTGTTCAATTTGCCCTTGATGAAACTGGATATTCAAGCAGACTGAATGAGCTGACTGCTGATACCCTTTGCCACCACATTAACAACTACATTAGCTTTGGAGTGGATCGTCTGGTGCGGCTTTACAAATTGTAAGACTTGGAGGTTTTCAAGCATTCCTCAATGCTTTGTTTGTTATAATTATTTTTCAAGTGGGCAGAAGGAAAATAATATACTAGCTACAAAATCACTTTGAACAAAGAGTTCAGGGCTGGAAGACCAAATTGCTTTTGATTATTTTAAGGTTTTATGGACTATTTGAACTATGTAAAGATAGCATGGATATTTTGGAGAAATAGTATATTAATCATTTGTAGGCTTATAGTTCTTTATTGAGGTTACGCTGAATCTCAATGATTTCTTGGTCTATTCTGCAAATTTAATCTTTCAAATTTTACTGTGACAGCATGCTACTTTACTAATTGTAGTATGAAGCCTATCTGGAAGGAACCTCTGATTAGTAGTATGATTGCCTAGGATTCACGTTGGATGTCTTGAGTTCGTTGCTTGAGTAGTTCTTTTTAAGGGCCTTCTTTTATTGGGTCTTTTTATCCTGGAGGGTGACAAACTTATACTGGCTACTGGTCTGACTGACCCTAGAATTGTTATTGGATTAATTTTGCTTGCTGTAAAGTTTCTTTAGCATTTGATTTTAGCCAATCAGTCTTTCCTTTTATTCCTCAACATCAGCTTCCAGTTACTATAGCTTGTTCTAGTAAATTTTCTTCTCCAGCTTGATCTTTCGACATTATTTGAATATTTAGTTGTATTTATACTCACTTTATTTGAGCTTTTCTTCGTACTTTTTCTTTATCTGAATCTTCTCATATTCGTTTTAGCTGAGCTGAGTTCGAACTTGACTCAAATTCTTCTTGAGTTTTTAAATTGCTTCTTTGAACATTGGAATCTGGTCTTTTTATATTTATTTGTGCTTTTGAAGTTCCTCTAACAGTCTAATATTTTACTGCTTGTAGTGACTCGCCTATTTCGTCTTCTGGATTATTTCCTACTGCATTGCCTTGAGAGGGTTCATTAATTCTTCAATTTAACCTTCACAGTTTAGCTCTTAGTAGTATTTTCCTCTGAGCAACTAAATTGACCTTCGAAGGTTTTCAATCAAATCCCTGCATAAAACACAAGCTACTCTCTGGTCTTTTCAAGGTTTTTAACTGAAAGACTTTACAGGTAGTGAATCGCTTTTTTCACTCTCTTCGCACATTGCTCCATCCGCTTGTATGTTTTAGCCTCTAGCTATTCGTATTTTCTTTCAAGAATATCACTATTGTAGCGTAATTTCTGGCTGAGAGATTAATTTCCTTCTCTCAGCTCTTCGATCTCAGAAGTGAGCTGCTTGTTCAGAAATCTAAGTTATTCCCACCGATATTTTTCTCCCTCACATTTATGCTCTTCGTCTCTCACATGATTCTTCAGTTCCTGGTTCTATGCTTCCAGATTTTAAATGGTCTTGCTTAAATGTGAACACTCCTTTGTGATTTGAGTTCTTTTGGCTTGGGCTTCTTTAAGCATCTTCTTCAACCTGAATAGATAAGTGACTATACTTTTGATTTTATAGTTTGAGCTACTGAAGGTTAAGGCGCTCTTCCTGTTCTAGTTGATCTTTAAAATGATTCTCTTTAGTGTGCTTTGTCCTACTCCTGGCTGGGTCACTATACATATCGTACATATTCTTAATATTTAAATTAATCAAACCTATCCGACATTCAAACTCGAGGAAGCAGGCCTAGTTTCCCTAGGGCGTGAATTTTGTTACTTTCGGATTGCCTTTAAAATATCTACTTGGTCTTTCTTTCCTAGCTACTATCAATCTAGGTAATATTATGAGTACTGTGTAGGAAAAGTTGTAGTAATCTCTTGCTTCCTGCTTGATGGTAAATACTGATTTGCTTCTGTGCTTTTATCTCGATCGATCAAGCTATTTTTTGACTCTTATTCTAATCTTATTCTTTGTGGCTGCTGTTTGATGATGCTCTTCTTCATATTTGGCAACCTTCTGTCCAGAAGGGGAACTATCTTCAATATTGGTGATTATGTTCCTTCCATACTTTTAGAGTGAACGAGGTCTAAATCCGTTGTTTCGGTTCACAGTTTTGGTCATAACTCTGAGATTACACTCTATGTGAATGGATGTTTACGGTCAAAGAAATCAATAAAGAAGTATTTGTTGTTGGGAGGTAGTTTTCTTTTTATCTGAACAGAGTTAGGATCTGACATAATAATAGGGGGGTCTTCTGTGATTTAGTAGTATTGTTTTCTTCTTGCTTTTTTATTTTTATTCATATTAATATTTGCAAGTCAGCCATTTTGGTTTTATGAGCCTTGATAGAAAAGATATAATTATTGACAACACAAAGATCATGTTGCGTTTGAGGTCATCTTTTTCATTTCTGATTCTGGAACATTCATCATTTTCGAGTAATCATGCGAGTGATTCAAACTTTTCTAGTAAATAGTAGCTATTTAAGCACATGTCAGGTGATGGTGTTTCTTTAGCTGCTCATACTCCTCAAGGCCTGCCTACAGCTCTGGCTTAAATAAATTGTAAGCAAAGATGTTTAGTTAAATATCTGTTAATTTTTACAATTTGATTTGTTTTATGTTGGAAACCAAGTCCCGCATGTTATATGTCTCATGAGTCACAAATATTACATTTGATTTTTTCTGTAGTAGCTTGGTCATGAAGAGATTGTATCGACCGTTGGATCGAGGACGAATTGTATGAAAATCGTCAATGATGAGCAAAAAATTACTGTCAGCGTATTTGTTGAAAGAGCTCAGAGTAAACATGCCTGAAGATTAGGACATTTTGGTGATGTAAGCTTCAAAGTCAGACTGAAAGTTTTATCCAACCTTCTTCCCATCTATGATATAGACTCCATTTTCAAAGAGTCCCCTCTCAATACACATTCGACCAATCTCCTGAATAAAAGTGGTCTTGCCGACACCATTTCCTCCGCAAACTTGAAGGTATTTTGTTTATTTTTTGCTGCTGAACTACTTGAATACTTCGTTGATTTCCTTCCACTTTCGATAAACACAAGGAATAGAGTTATTTTTGATTTCAAAGTCAAGATCAACATTGTGTGCTTTGCGAAATCCAGGAGATAGGTCTTTGAATGTTCCTTGGTTTAGACGGATAAATTCTTTCGAACACTATCTCTTTTTAACTTTCAAATCAATGAGAATTTATGAGCACGAAACCCGTAAATCTTAAAGAATGTTATTCAGATTTTGAACATTTTTAGGATTGATGAGGGACTGAATGAACTGTTAGACAAATTTAATTTTTCCACTATCAATCCTTTTATTGTGCTCGATGGTCTTTCGAAGCTATTGAGTTGCATTCGAATCAAATATTCCTTCATAGTTAAGATCGTCAAAATCATCAAACTCCACAGTAGATCCAGTGTCAACTGCCAGTAAAGAGGGATAATTTGGGAGAAGTTTAAGCAACTTTTAAAAAGCATCTGTTGCATTAGATCCAATCAGGATTATGAGCTTGGTGTTTTAAAGTTTGAATTTATTGATGAAGTCTGAATTAATTTCAATGTATCTTTCAGTCAGATCAGCGTTCTAGCAAACGATGAATGTTTTGCCCAGTTGTGATCTAAAACTTGTGACCAAGATTAAAATATTCGATGATCTTTTCGTCTATTATTCAAGTCTACCTGCAGTGAGGATCTCGAATTTGACACTGATATCAATTTTAGCATGTCGGAATATTTACTCCAGGTTTTTTCTATATTTTTGGCGTTTGCGAACGACGTTTTAGAGGATAGGGGTATTTTTGTTAGAAAGAGGTACTGCCTTTAGCATCACAATGTTGTTAACTGATTCCTGCCACATTCTTTCTTTCATCTCTTTCTTGATCTTTTTTAGAACAGCATCAAATATAGTTAGCCCGATGAGATTGTTCCTTTTGTCTTCATATATTTCCTCACACTCCTTCAGGAGGTCTCTTTGCCTTTCTAATTATCGAGAAAACTCGTATTGTTTGATCCTTGTTTTGATCTGTTCCCAGTTGATTGAAAGGGCCACAAGTTTCGCTCGAAGAGTGAGTTTCGTCATATGATGAGCCTGAAATATGGTTGATGCTTCTAGAGCTCGTTTGACGAAACTCGTGAGGTTACTGTTGTTGTTTTTGTATTGCTGAATTTTAGTGTTTGTTGGGTATTTGATAGAAACTTCCAATATTTTAAGGAAAATAAGTGAGAGAATGGTTTTTCTTTTGGCATCGAGGACATCACAATCAAATCCTTCCCTGAAATGATGTTCAGTCCATTGGGTCAGCTTGCGTATCGTTTAGACTACTTTTTCTGAATTTTTCAGAGACACTTCACTGTTCTTGCTATACTATTTTGCTCGAACATACTCTTGATAAATTTCAAGAACTTCTATTTCCGAGTTGAACTGCTCTTGAGTTGACTTTAGAATATTGCTATCAATTCCTTGAAGATCAGTCATATGAAAGTCTTTCTGGAACTATATAGTTGGAAGAAGATTCTACTCATTTCTCTCCACCTAGTCTGAGGCTCTCATCAGCTTGAGCTTCAGAGTAAGCATAAGATTATGAGCAGGCTTTGAATATTTTCTGATCTGAGCCAAGAGCTGTATAGATTGTCTGATAGCATATTTTCTGAGAGACTCATCAAGATTGGCTACCTTCATGGCAGTAGGTATCAAGATGATGAGTCTTTGAAGGTAGTTGATCAAAACACTGGCTTACTTCTTCCGAGTATGATAAAGGTACTCGTATATCTTCGACCATTCGTAGCCATAAATATGAAGGAAGTCAAGCTTGTGGTTGAGAATGAAGACTGAGGGATCAGAGTTTTTTATCTTTTCTTTGAGAGCATGTTGCTGCTTCAGCATCTTTTAGAATCTTGAATTATAGTCTTCGACATAGCGGATCGACTCGGTAAGATTGATTTAGAAATAATTATTGTCCTTGTACTTGAAAATTCCCGCCTTTGATATATCTGAGTACTCAATTAGAGATTCATGGATGTACTGCTCTTGGACCAGGAATGACAAGTATATATCCAGCATAACAGCTGTGTATGCTACGAAGATGTGCTTCATATAGTAATTCTCGTCTGATTTGTCCTTGTTCCAAATGAAATCACGGATGAACCTCCTCACAACAAACCTATTTTTGCTCAACTCCTCTAAAAAGTAACTATCTGACTAAAACACCTCATCTGGGATTGTGGAAGGAGTCGAGGGCTCGGGATTGAACTGAGTGGCTTTTCGATCTAAGTTTGGATTTTCCGAGGAGAGGGTTTCTGCTTAGCTGTCTTATTTACCTATTTAAGAATTTTAGGGTTTTTAGAAGAGAACGGCTAGTCTTTTTCTCCAATTTCGGTCGATAGGAATGTCGATCATAGCTGACTCGAGGCCTTGACGATTATCAGATCGATCATATGAGCTGAGAATGGTGAAGTCGTTTTTGTCGATTCCTTGAGAAAACTGACTGATAAAGATAAGCATGTCGTAGCTTTCTTTGCATTTGTACTTGAGAAGATTGATATTTTCTTCAATGAGCTTATTGAATGCAAAATCTCCTTGCCCAAGTTATTTTATTTTTTCTTGTAAATCTTTGAGCTTGACTTTTCCTTTTGAGTGGGCAAAGGAATGGGACAGATTTTCGATCATTTTAGGGATACGGAGTTATGGCTTGTTTGCGACTATCTATCTGATGTCAAGGTAGGAAATACTGATATCGAGATAGTTTCTTATTTTGGAGAAGAGAGCCTTGGCAGCAGTATTGTCATCAAGAGGGGTGACTTGCCTGCGAAGGCAGTGACTATCAGTATAGAAAGATTAACTGTCTAAAACCGAAATGTTCTTTTCTTTGCAGGTGAGGATGATTTTGAGATGAGGTAGTTCATTCTTCAGACTATCCAGTTCATCTTGGAATTCTTCAACTGAGGAAATGAAAAATTAGTCAACGTTATCCAATATAATAATCATCTTCCTGCCAGAAATTTCCTTGATGATTGAATGATTGTAGGGAAAATCCAAGTTGGTAACCTCATTGAATTTGTTTCTGAACATATCTCTGTCCTTTATGCCAAACAGATCAACAAAGTAATAAATGTGAAAAATTTGTCTTTCTAGCAGATAGGTTGCAGCTTTAATTGCAAAAGTAGTCTTTCCGACTCCTGGGTGTCCATAAATGAAGAAAGTGTTATACTGGTTGTTTTGAAGATTTTTCATGAATTCAAAAAGCTCTTGCTGTCTGCCCATAACTGACGAGTTTTGAACTCTTTAATGATGTTCTATTAGTTCGGGTGCAGTCATGGATATCACTTGGGTTCTAAAAGCTATGTTCTTAGAAAGCTCATAGATAGCATCAGTATTTTCAATATCTTCAGGAAGCATTTTGAATTTATTACTCTAACTGTGGGGAAATTTGTTCTATCTGTTTGTCACTCCATCGAAAATATTGAAACAACAACATATCAGTAGCTTGGGCTTTTTCTGATCAGAAGGAAGATATTTTGGCAATTAAGATTTCTTTTTAGGGAAACGTTCGACCCCATTTTCCATAATTCTAAAGTCATTGTTGATATGGAAAAGAGAAAACTGTGCCCATTCACAGATCAACTCATGCTGATTGAGATTTCTTAGCTCGCAGTTACATTTGTTAGAGGGGATGTGATAGTTTTTGTGAGCTTCTTGCTCACCCATTGTCTAGCACAGCTCAAGCCACCTACAGTTTTTTTTATGAACTTCTCGGGAGGTATGTCTGCAGCAGCATCCTGAGCTGTTGTGCTTTATCTTTACATTATCCTGAGCTTCTTTGAAAGCTAGTCCCACTTTTTAACCTCGAAATACGTTTCTGTAAAAGTTTTCACTAAAGATTTGAGCAGCCTCGTCATCAATTTTGTCTTGAGAGTCAATCATGATGCAATACTTGGCTCCGGCCTCAAAGAAAACTCTTCCGATAATTTAAGAATGACAAGAGTTAATAAAGACTAACTCTGGCATGAACTCTCTCCTTCCGAGGAGAATTTATTTAATTTTCTCTGTTGAAATCGAGCATAAGGTTCCGACAGCGAATTTTGAGTCATCCTCGAACTCGAGTTCTCCTTCCTTCGATCCATGGCATATTATATGGAGAACTTTGGGCCGTTTGTAGGTTATCAGGTGCTTGAGATGTTCCTTGGTTGCTATTTCACACTCAATCGTGATTTCGGGCTTATAACTGTTCTGGATCAAGGCAGAGGTACGTTGAGGGCAGACTCAAGTCTCTGCAACTCCGAACGGAAATCTACTGGCATATTGGCTTCTTTCTGTTTCTTCTCATCGTAGATCGGCTCACTAAAGAGGACGCCAATATCCAAGTCCTTATCGATGAGGATGGGCTGTGTAATAGAGCTTGCGTGGTGAAGCATGGGAACTGGGATGCTAATTTTGTTATCGGGGTTCTATTCTTCCTTAATTTGAGGCTGACGTGTTAATTGTTCTTAGATTCTGTCAATGCGGCAAAGGATGTCTTCCAGCTGCTCGTAAAAGAGGTCTTTCATGTGCTGGGTATGAGACTTGACCTTGATGATAATGTAGCGGTGATGCTATTCCAGTTGAGGAAGGGTGAGGGACCAATCGGTTTGCACCAGTTCTTCCTTATCGGACTGTACAGATTGAAAGAACATATAGGCCTCGTAGTTGATCTCGTGTGCTCTCAAAAATTCCTGAAAGGCTTCTTCCAAGTGCCAGTACTCCAGATTGCCCTTATCAAGTACACAGTTATAGGATTCTCGAATCAGATCCGAAGACTACAAGAACAGCATGAAATCTAATTCGATTTCCAGGGGGTATTTGCTTTTTATTTTCCCCATCTACAAAAATTGAAATTATAACCCAGTGATGGATCAGCACCAATTCACATGTGCCTCTCCCTCTCTCCACCCTGCTTCCTAGGAGGTTGCAGGGTTCTTTCTTGCTTTTGAGATGCTGTTGATGTTGAGGCCCTTTTGGCAAGAGTGGAGGAGTCCGAAAAAAAAGGTGTAGGGGGATAGTAGAGTGTGTGTATGAAGAGATGGTAGTCGCTCGGCGGTTATTTTTTAATAATAAGCAAAATAGTTTGCAACTGAAATCATTGCTCGGAAATTATCGGTGGCATTATAATCAATCATATAATCACAGACCGGCAATAAAATCATTATTTCATTATCACATCCTTCAGCACCACCATCTTCGCAGCCACGCTCTCAGCATAAAATTTATCCATTTCTCCCTTCAATTACAGAGCCCTTTCTCCCTTTTTGTAGGAACGCATCTGGGCTTCTTTCATCAAAGACTTCTCCTGCATTACAGCCGCCTGCTCCATTATAAACTCAAATTTTTAACGAGGGGAAAATGAGGCATCTCCTACCACTTTTTTCCAATCACCTGAAGTTCTTTTGAGCTGAACTTTTGGTTTATTTTCACGAAGATAATCTATTTTTCTGACTCTAGTAGTAGGCATATCGAGCATGCTAGCACTTCTGTCTTCTCGTTTTCTTGGTTTGCCTTAACTTTGTTCTTTAAGTTTTTACAGATACTAAACTCCAATTCGATAGGCGCTGATTTGTGGCCTTTCCTCAATGATAACAGAACCATCTTCCTGCACCACTCTTCTTTTAGCTTTGTCTTCTTTAAGCTCAAGCTATCGAATGGTCTACTGAATTTTTTATCTCTTGGCTGGATCAATCCTTGGTCGATGATTTTCCAGAATTTCCTGAGAATAATCTTTCACTTTTTTCCTGGCAGAGATTAGTCCCTACTTGAGTGAGTTGTAAAATCTGGGTTCAATCTTACTATGAAATCTGCTGTGATAGAGTTCCTTGAGATTTTGTTCCAGCTGAGTTGTATTTTCAAGCTAATCTTAGCTTCTTTTCCTATGCTACTCCATCAAACTTTATTTGTATTCTTGGTATTTTTGCTGGTGTTCTTAAATTTATTCCATATCGATTGGTTGATGTTCTTTCCTAATTTCATCCAATTTCTTCTATCTCTCTTCTTCCATGGGCTCAAGAACATTTTTTATAAAATGCTACTCTAGTTTGACATGCATCGGCTTGTCCTGATGATATTTCTGAAGGTAACTCTCGATTTATTATTTCTTCCTCCTGTCTTCCTCAAACTGCCTTTCTCTTTCTTTCCTCCACTGGATCTGCTTCTCGAGATGAAGGGAGTGCATCTTTTTACGAGTTTATTGCTCCTTTTGCTTTTACTTCTACAATGATACTTTCATTCGATACTAGTTTTTGACCAACTAGCTTTCGTATCTTTTCTTCTGCTCACTTTGAATCCTCTTCATTTTGCTCAGAAAAGTCTTCACATTCTTGGTTGTTTCATTTTAGTTGAGCCAATAGTTTTTTTTGCGAAACTCCAACAGATTTTCAATATATGCGTTAGCTTTTTTGTCAATAGACGACAGACTCATCATACTTTTCTTCATGTCCATTAGTTTGTTGCTTATTTATCCTTTTAGGTTGTTTGCTACCTCCCCTCGTTCGTAAAGCTTGGTTGTTTCGTTCCGAATGTTATTACAAGCTAGCCAGTTCTTAATGTCTATTATCTACCTGACCACTTCTTCAGTTTCAGGTTTACGCTTGGCTCTCAGATGTTTGAGATACTAATTAGGGCCTTAGGAGAAGGAAAAATGAACCTTTTGCTCCATGTACTTCATCTTCTAACGAATTTACTAACTTTCTCATAATGTACATCTGAAGTTGACTAGGCTAGTACTGCCAAAGAGCCATGAAGCATCTGTGTTAAAATTCCTGGAGGTTTAGGAATGTCTATAACAGAAGCTTCTGCCTTTCGAGGAGACTATTCTAGTCTGGGGGTCTTAGATGCCTGTGATTTAGTATCCTTAGGTGCTTCAAGTTGTTTTTATTATTGGGTTGGGTCTTATTCGTGCTCGTGCTCTGGTTATATTATCATCAATAAATTGTAAAAATGAACTGACTCATCAATCCTATTCCAACTCTTGACTGATCCTGATTATTTTTCATTGTTCAATACGATTGATATTCGTGCATAATCTTCAAAAGTATCAGTTATTTTGGTATTAACTACCAGTAGTCCTTATACAGTTGCGACAAAATAAAGGCATTAAAATATCACTCCTCCAGTAATTTTTAGCTGCCCTCCATCTTCTTCAAAAGCTTCACCAATTCTTTTAAGCTCTGTTGCTTACTTTCTTCAATCTAGGAGCTCAATTTCTTGTAGGTCACTCTTTAATCAGGTTGAAAGGGAGTATTCTTATCAGGAGATAATTTTGTGTTTGGCTAGAAAGTTGACTCTGGAGTAGAGGATATTTGTTTGAGGTAGGCTTTGATTTTAGCCTGGATAAAAGGATTGCTTGTGACGGTTTCAGGCTATAAAGACTTAAGGATGCTGATGATTGAGATGGGAGAATTGACTGATGATGCTTTTCGCAGATAGTGCTATGCCCCGAACTTTTTGGATGGATCTTCTTTAATTTCCGTCTAGTAACGAACTAGCTTTGAGTTCGGACTTTGTTTTTTAGAGTATTGTAGCATAAGATAATATGTGAAAAATGAATGCTTAGCTAATTAATTAACAATGATCAGAGCCGGTAAAGAATGTCAGGCAAATTTGATTAATATTGGTATGGTTATGGCCAAGACGACCACTAAGATAATCGTGAATATGCAGCATTGTTTCTTTTTAGAAGACATATGCTGCCTCCGGCCCTCCATCAAATTTTAATGAGCCTCGTGTACATTATCGTTGGCTTAATTTATGTTTGTTTCAGCCTGGTCGATCCTCTACCCTTGTTCATTCACCAATGTTTTCAGAACTTCCTGTACCTCTAGGGCTCCTTGCATCCTATCTTTGATGGTACGAATCTCCTTTTCTTTGATCTCAATCATTCTTTCGTAATGCAAGGTTTATTGATTGATCTCTATCATTTCTATCTCCATGCCTCTGTCGCTTTCTGTGACTGAGGATCTCTGCCTTTGTCGATCTACGATTGAAGATCCTACTTGTCATCCTTATTACTGAGCTGCGTGTATGTTTTTCTGAGTTATCTTATTTATCGATCTTCTTGTTGCTGATAAATGTTTAAATGTTGTTCGTAATTGGCCAATAGCTATGTGTCATATCATCTACGCTCACGAATTATTTTTTTAGTTTATCTGTTGCCACATCACTCTGATGGCTGTTGTAAATGTCTTTGAAAAATAGCTCAATGTCCTCAATAAGCTGTTTGTTATTGGTGAGAAGCTGAGTGTACAGGGAACTACATTTTGGTATTTCTGTCGATCTGAAGGTTCTAGGTCGAAGGGATTGTACCATTCAATGGGTTCAGCTTCTTTACAGCTCGGAAGTTTTCTGTAAACTATTTTAATTTCCTTATTAATTGCTGTCTTTGGCTCATAATTCAATGCTTATTTATTATTTCATTCATGATAAATTTTAATACTATTCGTGCATGCAAGGACCTCACTCACGATGGAATTGGAAGGTCTTGCCTCTTCAGACAAGAAAGGAGCTCTCTTCTTTAGACATGAAAGATATCAAGAGAGATACATAGCCAAAGACAGTAAAGCGAGCTAGTTCAATTCACCATCTCAGCAATAGCTAAAAACCAACAGTCAGACCAAATTTGACATATGTTGACGATAGGATAGCTTCGCAAAATCAAATTAATTTGCCTTTCAGAGAAAAGGAGTCTGAATGTAGCACTTTTCGCACCAATGACGAATCAATCCAACGGCTAGAGCCAATAGTTAACAAGCATCCATTCATTATCAAAAAAAATAGTTTGTTAAGCACTCGCGGTTCTGCTAAAAATCATTTTGGTCAGAAGAGCAAAAAGGAAGCAATGAGACCTGAATAATTACGAAAAATGATGATGGGTTTGAGGCAGGGAGGATCAAAGTCAAAGCTCAAACTTCGTTGATTTAATATTTATGGTTGGAATAGTAAAGGGGTAGTATAAATCATTTTCAAAGAATGGTGGGAATTATTTTTTGCCATTCCTCTAAGAGGGTTGAGTTATCCCTCAAAAATTCAGTGTCTTTGTTGCTCTACTATATAAGCAACTCGAACTCTCCTTCCTCTTATTCATCCAGACACACTTGGTGACTATCACTAATTTCCTAGCTTCCAGTGGAAAGGATCGTCACATCAAGTTCATTATCGTATATTTCGAAAAGGGGAGCCTGAATTTGGCCTTCTGACAGAGAACGATCCCTTTTTACGGGAAGTTAGGTTTCGATCATCTCAGATGAATCTCTACAGGTGCTTTGAGAACTTCTTTTATTAATTACACAATGTTTTGTGCCCGAGCTATTGTAAGGAGATTTTTTATTTGAGTTAGTCAATTTAGCAATAAGGGGATCAGAGTGACAAGAAATGACAAGCTATCGAGAGTTGTCAAGACGAGCATGATTGATCCAGGTGCGAGTTAGTTCCTTCGGAGTAGCTGATGATTGTTTATGATTATCCGCTATTTAAATTTGGAAATCAAGAATGTATTTTTTCTGGGCCTCATGATTTCTGACGAAATGAATAAAGAGAGGGCTTTCATTGAGCTCATTAAGAATTTGCTGAAGGAGGAACAGTAATTAGTGGCTTACTTCTTCTGGAGGAACCAATTGCTCAGGGAAGCTTTTAACCGTTATTTTCCATAACTAGGCTATATGAGTGACGTTATTAACTTTGTCATGTAACTTGATTTTAATGTTCAACTGGAGCTTCTAAAGGGGAGTGCTCTTCAGAACATTGTTGACCTTGTGTTTTACGTTGTAGTTAGTCTTGTCGACAAGGAAATGGAAAATTTCCATGGAGGGCAAAAGCTCATCTTTCAATAGTTGGAGTTCCTGCTGAATAGTTTCAAGGAGGCTAGATGCCTTAGGGCTATGGTTGATTCTTTGCTCGAGGATAAACTCAGCGATGTTGCAGAGAGTCGTAATAATGCCTTTGTTACTCTTCATTTTGTTTTAAATATTATAGGAAAACTTAATTTGATTAAACTATATGCCGCCAATACATGCTACTATCGGTTTTAGAATCCCAAACACTATCAAAGGTTATCGATCTTTGATACAGATCCATCCAGTGCGAACGACCGTAATTCTTTCACTAAAGGCTCATTTTCCTGAATTGCCAATTGACCAAGTACTTTCTTCAAGAGGTCTGGGGTCTCATGCTTCAGGACTTGATTATTGAAATCAAGAAGTTGTGTCTGTGAGAGGTTTGGAATGTTGTGGTCTGCCCAGGTTCCGACAATCAAATCGAGCTCTTTGATTCCTAGATGATTTGATCTAAAGATTAGCTGGCGCCGAAGGGCCCCAAGCTCGGTTGAGAGAGGGCTGTCGCTTGCACAGAAGAACTTGACCCTGACCAGTTGCCTTAACATAATATGAATTATAATTATGGAGGAGGAAGAGGAGTGGGTTTTGCGTGATTAGGAAAATCAGGCTCAAATCGAACATCTCTGCAATTGGGTTAATAAATAAATTGTCCATATTAAGCAGGAAACAAGAGCGATTAGTCGTGAGAGACTATAACTGAAACATCAGATGGAATAACTGAAAGGCAAAATTGCAGACGAGGAGAGTCTAAAGGAGGCAAGTACACATAAAACAGTTGAGGCTGAACTGAAGGGATTGTAGGAAAGGAGACGAAGCAAGCTAGGTTGAGATAATTTTTCTGAAAAAATAATTGTAGCATAAAAAATAGAGCTGCATCTCTCTCCAAAAAGAAATGATCCAAAATGAGAAATTGTCTTTGACTTTTGACCAACATGTCAAAACTTATGAAATGCTAAAGTAACTGATGATTCTTTAGGAAGATAAATGTAGACTAATGTTATGGCTACAATGCTATCAACTGTGGAATAAGCCAGAAAAATCAACAGGTGACGAAGCCTCAGTTTGCTTATAACTTGATTCTGTTATATTTTATTGATCTGCCAATTATCAAAATGACATCATTGCAGCAATATCTAAACCACTTCATCTACTCCAAAACTACCAACGAAAATTTCATCACGTAAGTCAAAAAAATACCATGTAAGTTCGATGATAGCTAGTTAAGACCATTAAGGAAAAAAAACTTAACAATGTACGCCAAGAGTATCAAATGTCGGCAAGAGATATGCAAAGAAACAGAGCTCAGAGATACAGAGAAGGGTTCAATATTACAAGAAAGATGAGCAATCCCGAAGAAGCTTATAAAAACTTAAGCTTTATCACTGATGCGGGTATTTTGGATTCAATACAGGACCCTTCTATCTCAACATGAACGCATTCATGACGACTGTAGAAATGCTAGGAAATGAATAGCAAGTCAAGCACTGGAGAAATTTATGTCTCAATGGAAAAATCATTGGAGCATATGCTCAAACATAAGTTGGGCATGGATCTGATGTCAAAAGTCTCGAGACTGAAGCTATTTACGATGAGAAGAAATAAGCGTGGGTACTCAATTCTCCAAAAGTGACAAGCACTAAATTTTGGGTAGGTTTGTTGGGAAATTTTGGAACTCATGTCGTCCTTCAAGCCCGAGCAATCGTCAAGGGAAAATATTTAGGAATTCAAACATTCGTCATTGAAATTAGAGATGAGTATATTTTGATTAACTTAGAAATCTGAATCTTCTACCAAACGTCTAAGCGTTTGATGATGGTCCCAAACTAGGTTTAGACGTGATCGACAATGGAAGTGTTATATTCCGAAACAAAATTATTCCTCGAGATGGGATGCTGATGAAATATGTGAATGTTGCCTCTGATGGTACAGTTTCTGGTCTAGAGAACAAGTCGGCTATCAAATATGCATATGGCTCGATGTTGAACTTGAGAGTTCAGCTTACCTTTGGATTCGCTGTAGATTTCAATTTGCTGCCTCTGCATTGGATGCATAACGTCAATAAGCAGCTTGGAACTGAGTTGGAAGAGGTCAACAGAAACTTCATCACAGACAAGTTGTCGATTGGTTTGGGAATAGTTCTGAGTAATAGTGAGGTTTTGAGAATGTTTGAAGAATATACAAGAGAGCTGAAAAACGGAAACTTTAGCAAAGCCGACAAGTTACTCGTAATTGTTCATATCACAAGTTCCACCTTTAAAGCTGTTTCTGGAAGACTGGGAATCGATACAATGGCTGAGATTCTCAGCAACTTTGAACTAACACATTTTAAAACATCCAGAATTCCTCACAGATTTACCCTGAGCATTCCAGGAGCTACCTTTGAAGGTGATAACACTGTACTTCTCCAGCAAACTTCTAAATTCCTTCTTTTTAAGACAAACCTCTAGAAAGATTTTGGACAGATCAAGAGAAGATTCAAAAGTAATTCTCGCTAAGATGTGATTAACGCCCTGGAGTACGTGGTCACTCAAGGTCTCAGAGACATCAAGGAAAGGATAGATGCATTGGGATAGAATAACGTTCCTTTCAAGACTATTTGGAATGAAAAAGAGCAAGTCAGTCTGGTGAGAGTATCAGAAATTTGGGGATATATGACTCTTCTTAAGCTTCTTACACCTGTCCTCAAGACCATCAGCTAGTATCCTGACTTCTTCAGAAAAATAAGTGAAGGATTTACACACAATTTGCTGAAAAGAGTCCATGAAGTTGAAGTTGAAGGTTTTTAAATCGAATGGGTAGATACATGGCGTCAGTTTAGCCAAAATGAATATCTAGCAATGGCTGGGATAGGAATTCCCATTTAAGAAGATAGTGACAATATGACATTGGCTTAAAGGGAGGAGGGTAGTTGGCTGAAGGCCAAGCTTTGATTATGGTCGATTATTATAAAGCAAGTTAATTTTATTTGAATGGCAACAATCGGTGGAAGTGGCGAATCATACGATGAGCTTGTGTATCGCAATCGCTATGGAGTTCGTTCCATATAGGCTCAATATCTACAGTACTTTTGTTTACAATCAGAAACGAATATGAAAGAATGACAGCTGCTAAAAATGCAGAGAAGATGCATTAAAAGCAACAAAAATAGCGATAATTGCAAATGGTCAATCAGCTCAATGACAATTATCTTCGTTAAATAAACTAGAACAGAAGAAGGAGGCAGTGGGAACAAAAGTCTCTGTCCTGTGAGTATGAGCAGTTCATCAAAAACAAGGAAGAAAAAGGAAAGATGAGCAAGCACGCTGAAAAATATCTCGAGCAGTCGACTTTGTAAGCACCAACTTGGATTAGGGATGTGTTCACAGAAAGATAAACTCACAAGAAAAATATGTAAGCCGGCTTATATCAAGGTAACATTACAATAAAAGTTTGACAGATCACCTCAGGCTAGTTGAGATTCGGAAAGATGCTGAAAAAGAATAGGAATTTTTAAGGAAGAGAAAAATCGATCAGTAAGCTGATGCCATTTTAAGGAGAGAAAGATAAGAGCTTGAAGCTCGGCACAGAGTATTTTTGAATATATTCAGCAAAAAAGCATGTTCGAAAAAAGACAAAATGATCTTTTAGGAGTGAAGAGTCACTACAATGAAGGAATTGGAGCATCGGGGGTATTGCCAAGAGAGACTACTTTACGGAGAAGAGAGCAGGATTTGTACAGTCAAGGATTGGAATTGCAGTTACGGAAGGAGCAGGAGAAGAGACATGCAGCGACTCAAGAAAAGATGGCGACAGTAAATACAAATGCATACAACCCCATCACAAATCCCTTGCCTTTTGTGTACAAGAATCCTAACGTACTTCGGATGATGGTCAACAATTGATGTAATAACTCTTTTCATCTTTATTATTTTTCGCGCCCTAAACCTTTTGGCAAAAGAGGCATCAGCAATTCAAATAATTACAAAAGCTTGACCTCGTTAGAATAGAATAGTATCTCATCTGAATTGGGATATATTTTTTGAAATCCTGACTGTTGAAATATGAATATGTTTGGCTAGTGTTAGCTTTTATTTTGGTAGGGTAGTACGTATATGGGTATTGAATATAAATGAGTTTAGTTTATATTTGAGCGCTTCTTTGATGTGATATAATTTAATCAACTAATGGAGAACAAGATCCCCCCTGAGTTTTTCTTCCGTCATATTGACAAGGTGCACCAAGCTTGGTCTAACGTACGAATTGGCTCATTTTAGAAGGAGGCCCATCCCATGGACAGCATCATCCTGGTCAACGGCAAGGGAGCTGGAGGCAATGAGAAGACTGTTGCCATCGTCAGCTGGTTCTTTGCAGGCTACAACCTTGCGGACACCATTATCTGCATCACCCCTGCACATATCATCATATATGCCTCTGATCGCAAAGGTAACTATCAACTCATGCAGTCAACTTTTTGGCAAACCTCAAAGACAGCCCAGAAGCCTCTCGCTTCAAGTTGTCCTTTGTCGTCAAAAGTGAGCAGTTCCAGGAAGCCTTCAGCCAAATGTGGTCCGATTTGCACGGGAGCAATTCAAACCCAAGAGTAGGGATGATTACTGGAGACACCAAAACTGGTCAGATTGCTGAGGAGTTCATGAGGTTTATGGAAACCCAAAATCACGAGAAGGTGGAGGTTGTCAATTTCTTTAATTAATGTTTTATGGTAAAGGATGAGGAGGAAATTTAAAATATCAAAAAATCAGGTAAAGTCAGTTGTTACTTCTTCTCAAAGGCCATTCAATAGGTTGAATTGGTTATTGACAGTGGAAAGGTAACTAAGCATTCTGACTTGTCTCAAAAAATCTTGGGCCTGATGGAAAGCTAGTCAGAATTGAAAAAGTGCGCCATAAAACTATCAAGCAGCAAGGTTTCAAAGGACTTCATTGATTTGGGTGCTCCCTGTTCTATTCAAAGTGGAGGAGCCTACTCTTCCAAGCTCTTCGTGGAAAGCAACGATAAAGAGCTTAAATCAGACTGCATTGTGATTAGCATGGGTTCCATGTACAGAAGCTACAACACTTACATCAGTCGAACTCTTCTAATTGATCCTACTGATGAGCAGAAATCAATCTACAAGAAGATTGAAATGCTCACAAAAATATTGACTCAAAATCTAAAGGTTGGTGTCAAAATCAGCGATGTGTACAAAAAAGCAAGACTTTTCATGCAGGACAGTTTGAAAAGTATTGACGTTCCTAAAAATTTTGGTTATGGAGTATTTTTTAATATATTTAGATGGGTATCTTCATGCATGAAAACAACCTCACTATCAGTGAACACAACGACCGTTTTGTTCAGGCTGGAAATTCCTTCTTAATCGTCATTAACTTACCTGAAATTAAGTTATATTGACTCTATTTAGATATGAAAGCAAAAAAGGACCCAAGACATTCGCCATACAACTGGCTGACAACGTTATCGTTGGAGAAAAGGGACAATAAGTTATCACCAGCGACATCTCAAAAACTCTTCAATAGATTTCTTACTCTTTGGAAGATGAGTAAGAGGACAACAAAAAGAAGCCTAAACCTCCTCCAAGCAGTCAGATTATTGAAGGTAGACGTCGTAAAGTTATGACTGAAACAAACTAAAAGTTGAAGAATCAGAAAGAGAGAAACGACCACCAGGCTCTCCTGAAGGCCAAAAAACTTTAAGAACTTCAAGAAAGAATGCATGAACAATTTGGTGCTGACAGCAAAAAACAAAAAACCATTGAAGTGAACAAACTTGAATGCTACAAACAGAAAGATGATTTACCAAAAGATCTGAAGCCAAGACTTATTTACGTCGATCACAAAAACAACTCTATATTGCTTCCAATCAACGGTCAACATGTTCCCTTCCACATTTGTATCCTGAAAAGTGTGGTAAAGAACGACGAAGGAAAGAATGCCTCTTTGCGATTCAACTTCCATCTGCCCAACACTGTAGCAACCATCAACTTCCCCAAATACACTTAGCCGACTATTTACATCAAAGAACTGGTGTTCAGAAGTCAGCAAATCAGCCGAGTAACTGAGCTTGAGAAACAAGTGAAGGTCTTGCAGAAGAAAGTAAGGCTCGAGATGAGTTAAAAGCATGCCAAGGAAGATATTGTTGAACAGGAAAGAATAAACATCAATAAAGGTAAGAGGCCTATCCTGAGAGACCTTTATGCTCGACCTGGAATTGGACAGAAAAAGACCAAAGGTAACTTGGAGTGTCATCTCAACGGCTTTAGATATTACACTGTCAAGAATGATGTCATCGATGTTGCCTTTTCCAACATCAAGTATGCCTTCTTCCAGCCTTGCTAAAAGGAAATCATTGCTGCCATCCACTTCAGGTTAGTTGAGCCTATTATGGTGGGTAAAAAAAAAACAGAGGATATTCAATTCTACTCTGAAGGTGGTGTTGCTGCCGAAGATGTTGTTGGCCGTGGTCGTGGTGAAGACTCAGATGACGAAGAAAGACAAAAAGAGATCAAGAGAAGAATTGATCGTGATTTTTTGGCCTGGACCAAGGCTTGTTAGGAATTCACAAACAAGGCTTTCTAATTCGAAGTGCCAATGAGAAATCTTGGATTTTATGGTACGACTTTCAGATCAAATGTACTTCTGCAGCCCACCAAATCCTGCTTGATCAACATTACAGAGTCATCATTCTTTGTGTTCGCCATTGATGACATTGAGGTGGTTTGGTTCGAAAGAATGACAGGAAATGTTAGATACTTCGACTTGACGATGGTTCATAAAGACTATGAAAAGCATGTGAGAATCAGCTCAATCTCAATCAAAGACGTCGAAAAAGTAAAAGACTGGCTCGATCACAACAACATTGTCTTTTATGATAATAAAATCAGTTTGAACTGGAACAAATTTTTGCAAGGAGTCAGAAGTGAGTTTAAGAAGTTCGTATAAGATGGAGCTTGGACTGCTTGGGATGATGCTGACGAATAAGATGGAGGAGACATTGATGATGGAGATAGTGAGTTCAGTGCCTCTGAGTCTGATTTCGATTAAGATTCGGAAGACTCTGAGGAATCTGAGTCAAATTACGACAATGAGTCTGATGATGACAGTGAAGAAAGTGATGACGAGTAGTTGAGCGAGTAAGGCTTATCTTGGGACGAGCTAGAACAGAAAGCTGAGCGCGAGGACAGATAAAAACTGAGAAAAGACCAAGAGAAGTAGAAGGAGAAAGAAAAGGAAAAATTCAGGAGAAGAAGATGATCTGATGTATATGATATCATTATCTTAAAAAATATATGTATCATTTGTTAAGAGTCCTTAAAAGCTCAGCTTTAATTCGATGCCGAAATGGTTAGATATGTCCTCATTTTCGTATTGTTGAGGTTTGAAAACTCTCTGGAGAAGACTTCTTTAAGTTTTCTTAGCCCATCCCATTCCATTGACTTGAGAGTATGCACATCGTAGTAACTGACCAGATCTTCCTATCCTCCTAGGCAGACTAAGAAAGTTTGATTTTTAGGCTTGAATACTTTGACACTGTTCTTCTTTTCGCTGAGCTTGCCTTTTTCGATCAAAGAACATTATACAGCTCCTTTTTGTGTAAAAAGCAAATTCCATATTTGATCACTATCTCCATTGTCTAGTCGACCTCCAAAGATATAGAATTACTAATGATTAAAAGAATATGCTGTGGTTGCTTCAATGCCAAAAGGGAGGTGAAAAGAAAGTTAACTCCAACTATCAGTCTTTTAGTCGTACTTGTAAATTGATTTATTCCTTATTTTATCTTAACTGATCCCTCCGAACAAATAGAGCGTCTTATGAACTTCCAGCGCTGTAGATGAAGTTAAAGGAACTGGAAGGTTACTAATGGGGTTCCAAGTTTGTTTGTCAATATTGAAATATTCGCAACTATCCAAAAACTGAAGGTTTCCATCAGGATCACTATTTCCTCCTCCCAAAGCATATATTCTGCTTCCGATTTTCTTGAAAGCAAAAGAATAGCGAGCCATCAACATACTAGGAAGCTTCTTAGAATATCTTTTTTTATGATCATACAAATATGCGTCTGAGGTAATTGTGGAAAACGAATCATCTTCGATGCCACCAAAAAGCATGAACTCTAAATCCTGAAGATGAACTCCTCCAGCTTCAGCATACAGTTTCAGACTTAGAGGAACTGACCAGACTTGGGTGGAAGGTACAGAAACATTAAGCTAGAAAATAAAAGGTTCTTCAGTTGTTCCAAAAGTAATCACAACATCATCTTCCTTCTCACACTCTACTACTGTACCGGATGACTACTCATAGTCGAGAATAAGACTTTGCTATGAATAGGCTAATCCTTCAAAAATTTAAGGAGGAAATTGCTCATTTAGCTTGAAATGCACTAAATCTGATTTATTCTGCAGAAGGTCATATATTTAGAGGTCTCCTCGATCTGATCCTCCAAAGATGTATACTACTCTGCCAAGGGTAAAACCTTTGTGTAGCATTTTGGGCTCTTTCAAATGTCTGTGAGAACGGACAGTTTGCTATTTTAAATTAAGAGTCAACACTGAAGCTGTAGGACCCGAATTAGTATTTCCCCCAAAAATCATAACTTCATTACTGTTGACACTGATCACATATGCACTTTAGATTCCTCTGTTCAGCTCAAAATCAACAATTTTCCATTTGTTCTATTTGATGTTAAGTCTTTCAATTTTTTATGATCGCTAGAATTCTCCGGTATAGCCTCCAAATACATAGATATCCTACTTCCACTGCAGAGCATAGCACGTGCATCTTTTGATATTCAAATCAGGCTTTTTGATCCACTCTTTGCTCTCCATAGAGTACGCCTAGCAGGATGAAAGAATGGCTTCATCATCAGAGCCATAGAAACGTCCTCCGAAAACATAGACATGTTTATTGATGTAGAGTGCAGTATGAGTATATCTTGCTTGAATCATGCTGGTTATTTTAGAGATTGTATGATTATTAACGTCGTAAATGAAGCATAGGTTTGTAATGTCCTTCATTGTGAAGTCAATTCCACCTGAAATGATGTATTGTTTGGAGTTGAGAGCAAGCATAGAAGAAAAATTGTGAGGTTGGAACTACTGAGGAATACTGAGTCTATTGAATGATTGGTTTGTGAGGCTAACTTTAGCAAAAAGGTATTATTGTTCTGAGATATGTCCAATGATGAAGTGTGGAGTATCTTCTGTTTTTGGAAGAAGGGGTTCTGGTGGTTTAGGCTGCTCCTCTTTTTTTTAGGCGACCGGTGCACTTTCTGAACACCCCATTATTATTTTTAAATTTATGTGACATCAAAAGATCAAATCAGAACTGGAAGTATTGGGCAAGCTGAACTCTGATAGTTGGTCTCTGGAAAGCCAACTTTGTTCTATTGCTGACCTGGAAGTATAACTCTTTGGTATGGAAGTTGAAGGTGGCCAGCTGAGTATCTCCTGTGTGGTGAGTAGCAGCTAAATTGTTGGTGATCCACTCCCCGTTTATGTCTCCATACTTGTCTTTCAACAGGTCATTAAAGCAAGAATCTCCCTTGTCTTAGTGTATTGCCATTACAACAACCCCGTCCATTTGAGAATGAGCTGCATTATATGTGAAATTTTTGTCGTCATAGACTTTGAATTACTTGTAGGAGTATTAGATGAGTCTGAAAGTCATGTTTTTGATACTGCTGACTCCCAAATAAATTGAGCATGTTCTACGGGTGTTGTGCAAATTGTCAAGAGCTTGGTCAATGGTCTAGGTGAACTGAATCACATCCCGGACAGCATAAGTCCACGGTTTACCATAACGAGTTTAGTTTTACTTAACAGGGTTTTGCTTACGAACCTTTTACCCTACTCCGATATCCTGACCAAATCCAGTTAGACTTCCAACAAAACCAGCCCAGCCAAGATTGACAAAAGGTCGGGAGCCCTTTGTTGTAAGGTTGTAAAAGGTGAAAACAGGATACTTGTTGATAGGGTTGTGAGCATCCCAATCGAGGGCTCTCAGATGTAATAATTCTCCATTTTTAGTTGCTTTTCCCCATGTCCCCAGAATCGAACATCCTGCTCTGGTGTACTCAGGAAGCATATTTAGCTCAATCAGCTCTCTTATTGGAATTCCAGATGCTTGACTGATTCCTGAATATTCTTCCTGAAAGTGTTTTGGAGTAAAGCGCTTGGTGATCAGGTGATTTGCCCAAAGGATATTTTTGTATAACTTGATTGCCAGAGTCCGGCCTAGAGGCTTAAGATTGTCAGGCAGCTTAGTGATAAATTTGAACTGCTGGTCTGCTAAATCGTGGTAATAGGCCCATATGTCTCTGATAAGATTGTTTATTTATTCTCTAAGGAGAGTCCCTTGAGCAATTCCTGCCTGGTAGGGAGTTCCCCATGCTCTGACAATATAATAGTTTTGATCGAGTTCGGAACTGTAAAAATGATATTTTTCACCATACTTATGAGCTCCAACTAGTTTGAAATTAGCATCGATGGTTGGGTAAGTGTTGGGTTGCCCCCTACACGCCAGAGAGGCAGGGATGGTTGCAAATAGTAGCACAATGATGTTTATTATCATTTAATTATTAAAAAAGATATTGATATAATTTGATAAAGTAGATGAATCTAAGCTAAAGGCAACATCAAAGCACGAGGGTAAAGTCTCTGATTTTCTTGTATCCGTAAATGTGATCAAGGAGACCTCCCAATTCTCCGTCCTTGATTTCCTCTGAATGCTCTTGGACTTCCTCTACGATTGATTCGAAGTCAATGTCAATCATCTCTTCCACATCTTCGAATGATTTCTTTGATTTTTTAAATTTGCAGGATTGACTGTTGTAGTGACAAACGACAGCTTCTCCAGTATGTCTGTAGCTGCAGAAAGGAGTGAAGCAAATGGGAAGGAAAGCGATGGGGTCACGACGGATGTAAATTCTGGTGTGTTCGGCAATGGAGTTGAAGAACTTAGCCCATTTCTTGTTTCCGACTCTGGGAGCACCGAAACTGATAACCTCAACATTGTCGAAGGCTCCTGAGGCCTTGATGTCAATGTAACTGAGGCAAGCAAGGCCTCCTCCCAAGCTGATACCAGTGATGATGAGTCTTCTGGTATGAACACTTGCTTTAAGGTCTCTGATGACATCATCTCTGATTTTTTCCCACATGCGGTCATATTATCTTTGGACCTTGCATCCTTTGGGTGCATCGTCGTCTTGAGCCTGAATGATAAAATATCTACCTGGATGGGATAAAGAAGGTCTTGCCACACGTTCTTAAGATTGGCCGTATATCTGAAGGCCAAAACAGTGTATTCTTCGTAGACAGAAAGGATGGCTCTAATCTTGACGGCATCTTCCTCAACTACATGAGATCGGGAGGGGCGAGTGTCTTACTCGCATCCAGCACATGTCCAGGCCATTGGGTCTTCTTCACGGCCAACTTCGAGGGAGTTGAGAAGAGCGATCTGGTGCTTGAAGGGAAGGGTGAGTGTGACACAAGCCAAGGTGGCTAGCACAAGGAGAGCGATAGTTCTCATCTTTAAATATTATTAGCTGAATATTGTTTGGTGAGAATTTGAGTTGATGACGAACTTTATAAGTAAAAAATCTTTAAGGTGTCTCAAACACCTCATTTCATATCTTTCAGCTCTCCTTTATCAGTGTTTTGTTGAAATATAGAACTAATTTAGCCCCTTGATAATCGTAATAAATGCATTTCCTAAAAACTTTGTAGTTTTATTTAATTTTAGTATGGGATTAGATCCAAGATGTAAGATGAGTTCTGTCGGGATCAAAAACCTCGACCTCGACAATTTATTCTCAAAAGGCAAGGTAGCAATAAAAAGTAGCTTCGGGAGCCGCAAATGTAAATAGATGGATAGGAACTAGTGCATAAATAAAAGGATAGACTGGATCAATTTACAAAGGTATAGTCTTTGATCTTTTTGTATCCGAATATGTGGTCAATCACTCCATTCAAGTCACCTTTCAATAGCTCCGATGAGTGCTCTTTAAGCTCGCTCACCAAGTAGCCGCTATCTTGAGAGAGATTCAAAGATTCCCCAGATGCTTTACGAGTGCAAGTCTCAGTGGTGGCAGCGCACACGTAGGGAATTCCAGTTTGTTGATAGTTGCACAAAGGAGTATAGCAAGTGGGGAGAGCTGCAACAGGATCATCCAATATGAAAATTCTGGTGTGCTCAACAATAGAGTCGAAGAAGGAAGCCCACTTCTTGTTTCCAACTCTGGGAGCACCAAAAGATATCACCTCAACATTGTCAAAGGCTCCAGAAGCTTTGATATCAACATAGCTGAGGCAGGCGAGTCCTCCTCCTAAGCTTATGCCAGTAAGAATAAGTCTAGTAGTCTTAACACTTTGTTTGAGGTCGCTAATCACGTCATCTCTGATGGCTTCCCACATGCGATCATATTCCTTATTGACTTTACATCCAGAAGGAGCGTCATCGTCTTGGACCTGAATGGTAATAAATCTACCTGGATGGCATAGAGAAGGTCTTGCCAGATATTCTGGGCATTGGCAGTATATCTGAAGGCTAAAACCGTGTATTCTTCATAGACGGAAAGGATGGCTCTAATCTTGACCTCTTCTTCCTCAATTACATGGGAAATAGTCGGCTTGGTATCTTCTTCACATCCCTCACAGGCCCATACGTTGGGGTCTTCGTCTCTTCCCACCTCCAAGGAGTTCAAAAGGGCGATCTGATGCTTGAAGGGGAGGGTCAGAGCGAGGCAGGCAAGAGTAGCCAGA
>Ga0100402_1001528_pt1:0-20000 | contig 26783 bp, 24 predicted proteins | sample CryGeyme20150102_FD_80419 | JGI IMG/M metagenome (GOLD analysis project Ga0100402, IMG submission 80419) | Groundwater microbial communities from Crystal Geyser aquifers in Utah, USA - Crystal Geyser metaG 2015-0102 | ecosystem: Environmental > Aquatic > Deep subsurface > Groundwater...
CCGGCTCCACACCCGGGTCAGCGGCAAGGTGGGTACGGAGACCCTGTGGCAAATTGTCGGGCTGACACTGGGAATCGGCACCGCTGTCGGCGGGCTTGTCGGCTATCTGATCAATTTAACCTTGAGGTTGAAACCATGAGCGGACCACAGGCACGTCTCGGAGATGTCAGCAGTCACGGCGGTGTGATCATCACATCGGCCGTTCGAACCATGGTGAATGGAATTCCAGTGGCCCGCATGGGTGACCTGCACGTCTGTCCCATCCCCGGACACGGCGTTACCCCCATAGTGACCGGAAGCATGACCACCATTACCGAAGGCAGCCCCAACGCCAGAATCGGTGACATTACCGCCTGCGGTGCGGTGATTGTGGCAGGCAGCCCGAACACCATAGACAACTGAGGAGCTTTGCATGCCGGAAGAATCAACCATACCGACACATCCATATTGGGACGTTTTCCCCAAACTGATCCGCGTCTCTACTTCTGAATGGCCGCAAACTATTCCGCTTTCCATTCGGGGCTCCGTTGAATCACCGGTTTTTGAGTCCTCCAATAATGATGTGGCCGAAGTGGATGAATCCGGAAATGTGATCTGCGGTATGCAGCCCGGCGCTGCCATTGTCATGGTCTGGCACTCGGAAGCCCGGGACAGTGTTCGTCATGTTCAGGTTGAAGTGTACGGCACGCCAATGGGCGGAGGAGAAATGCCCTCGTGACCGATCAAACCGACATTTCGGCTTATTGGGAAATTTACCCTCAGAGCGTCCGGCTCTCTCTATCTTATTTCGAACAGCGCATCCCTCTTTCTATGCGTGGCAGTGGTTTGACCCCGCAGTTTATTTCATCCAATCAGGCCGTGGCCTATGTTGATGACGATGGCTTTTTGGTCAGTGGAATGCAGGTTGGAAACGCCATGATTATGGCGTGGAGTTCAGATGCCAGGCAGAGCCTTCGTCATCTGAATGTCGAGGTTCGTGATCCCTCATGGTTTGCCAATCATCCCGACTTCCTGCTCGATCTGGGCACCAGTGTTCATTTGGTCGGCTCTGTTGTGGATGCCCTCAACGCCCGGCCGCTTGCAGGCGTCCTGGTAACCATACGGCGCAGTGAAGAAGGCCCGATTGTGGCGCAGCAGATCACCGATGCATCCGGGCAGTATGAAATGGAGCTGTTTGAAGGACTCTATGTCTACGAAGCGAGCATTCCCAACTATATCGATGCCCATGGCCTGCTGAATGTCCTCGAATCCGGAAGCTCCGGCCAGAATATTGTGCTCTCTCCGGAACTCAATGGTCAGGTGGCCCGCATCGTTCTACAGTGGGGACTCAATCCCCGGGATCTTGATTCTCATCTGCGCGGTCCCCGGCCGGGTGGCGGGACATTTCACGTCTATTACTCGACAGATTATGTGGAAGATTGCGGCGAGTTGGATGTGGACGACACGTCATCTTACGGGCCGGAGACCATAACCATGCACCGGCTGGTTGCCGGGACCTATCGCTACAGTGTTCATGACTACACCAACCGGAACTCGAGCACCAGCACGGGGCTGGCCGGATCAGGCGCAACCGTGAAAGTGTTTTATTACGACGGCCGGGAATACACCTTCAATGTGCCCAATCAGCCCGGCACCGTCTGGAATGTATTTGAAATCAACGGAACCACCGGAGCGATCACCGCCCTCAACCAGATGGAGTTTGAATCGAATCCGGGCAACGTAGGAATTTAGGAGAACGCTCATGATTGTCATAGAAGAACCTCAGGCCGGAGCCGTGGTCGAACAGACCGATTCCGGCGAAAACCATTTCATTCTCAGAGATATGGCTATCCAGCTTGCGGGCATCAAAACTGAAATCGCAGGGATGAAAGCCATTATCGAAGCATCTCACAATGCATCGGAAGCACTGAAACAGCAGGCACAGGAAGCGCTGGAAGCACACATTCAGAACACACAGGATTATATGGATCAGGTCACGATCGAGCCACCGCCTGATTTCTATCCCTTTGTGTCACTTCCTGAAGGATGCCAGATCAAAGATTTACCGGACGGAAACCGCCTGTTTACTCTGTCTGACGGCATGATCCTCAAAACCAATGATGATCACTCCATTTCGGTCATTGTCGATGGAGAGCCACACGTCACAGTACCTGGCCCCGGAACATCCGTGGAGGTCAGCCCCGGGCGTGTCTTTGAACTGGTTCCGGAGTGGATTGAAAGGACCGTGGAACAAGCCGGAATCGAGGGACTCCCGATCTCGGCCCAAGTGGAGCAACTTACCGAACATCGCTTCCGAATCGAGCTTGCCCCATACAGACTGCTGCTCGATCAGCAGTTGAAAACACTGTCCGTAATCAATCCCTCCGGTAGCATCGATATCCTTGGCATTACTCGGATTGAAGGAGTTGGTGAAACCATCACGGTTCGTATTCTAGCCGATGGAGCCAACGGCTTCTCCTGTGTGGGTAGTGGTCACGGCGGCTTGATCGAAGGCAACGGCACCATTCATCTCTCTATGAAAAACGGCACCAGTCTGGTTGTCCGTTTTCCGGATTCCAGCTCGGATACAAATGGCGGCTCCACCAGCTGTCAGGGACTCTGTAATCTTGAATGCGAGGAGCGTGACCTATGAACTACGATTTTCTCGGGACAGGGCTGAAATTCCCTTTGAACTTTCAATCCATATCCGGCGGAGCCGAAGTATCGACATCGACCTCCCGGGAGCATGAACATATCCGGGAAAGCATCATTCAGATCCTCGGGACACGGCCCGGCGAGCGATTCATGAACCCTGAGTTCGGCTCGAAACTGAAAGATCTGGTGTTCGAGCAGAATGATGAAGTGCTTAAAGGTCTCATCCGCCATCATGTCATCGATGCGATCCGCCGCTGGGAAAAACGTGTGGTCATTACCGACGTGTCCTTCGACGATTCCGCCCGCAACAAAGACCTCAACCAACTGCCTGTCATCATTTCCTATCGGGTCATCCAGACTCAGGTCGAAGGAAACCTCGTTTACCCGTTCTTCCGGGAACTTCCTTAGACCTCCGACACTTCCAGCCAGCTTCCGGTAAGTAATCGGCGTGTGCGGAGTTTATCGCTCCGCTGAAAAACGACGAACGAACCGGAGGCACAATGGGCCGCGCAAGCATTGAATATATCAACAAGGATTATGAATCGATCCGGCAGGAACTGCTGGCCAAAGTGCCGCTTCTGACGGACCGCTGGACCGATTTCAATCACTCCGACCTTGGAGTCGTTCTGCTGGAACTGTTCTGTGGTGTCGGTGACATGCTGACCTATTACCTCGATGCGCAGGCTGCCGAGGCATTTTTGCCGACAGCCCGTCAGCGTCAGAACGTGATCAATCTCTGCAAGCTCATCGGCTATCAGCTGGATACGCCGGTCTCTTCCACCACCACCATCCGTTTTTTACTGGCCGCACCTCTGGATTTTGATCTGCCGGTTCCAGTGGGTACGGGGTGCCGGGCGCTGCTCGTAGATGGCAAAGCTGATTTTGAAACGGTGGACGATGCCTTCATTCCCCGTGGTGAACTCTCCGTCGATATTCACGCCCGACAGGGAATCCGCAAATCCGAGGAACTGGAAGCCACCGGAAAGCCTTGGCAGCGTTTTCACTTGAGCGGTGTATCCATCGCGCAGGCAACCATCCGTGTTCTTATCGATGATGATACCTGGAGTGAGGTCCGCCATTTTCAGGAAAGCGATGGTGGCAGCCTTCATTTCATGGCCGATACGGACGCCTTGGATATTACCTCCATTCTCTTTGGTGACGGCCAAGCCGGAGCGGTTCCCGCTGCAGGGAAAACCATTTCAGTGAGTTGGCTCGAAAGTCTCGGAGCCAAGGGAAATATCGGACCGGGCCGCATCACGCAGCTTCTGTCAGCGGTCTATCACGATGGCGCTCAAATCCCTTTGACCGTCTCCAATTCGGTGGCTGCTACAGGCGGTTCGTCGCGAGAAACCATTCAACATGCACGCAATCAGGCTCCGGCCGAACTCCGCAGTCTCTGGAAGGCGGTAACGCTTCAGGATTACAAGGCGCTTGCCGAGGGTTATCCGGGCGTAGCCAAAGCCAAGGTGCTCGATACCAACGACTGCCAGAACATCCGTTATTACAACGTTCATCTGGCCATTGCGCCCAATGGCGGCGGCATGCCGTCCGGGCTTCTCAAACGTGAGCTGGCTGAATATCTGGAGCGCCGCAAGGTGATCACCGTCGAGGTGAAGCTGTTCGACCCGGTCTACCGGCTTATTCATATCGATTGTGAAGTGTATGCATGGACGGGTGAAGCCCTCGAGAATGTGCGCAGCCGAATCGAATCAGTTCTGGCGGATTTTTTCGCCTTTGATCAGGTGAACTTCGGTCAGACCATCCATTCTTCCGATCTCATTGCCCTGATCGATGGTGTTCGGGGCGTCAGTCACATTCACCTTTATACACCCCAGCAGGACGTGGAACTCGGGCGTGGTGAAATACCGGTTCTCGGCTCGGTCAATCTCGACATGCGGAGGGCTGAATAGTGGCGGACTGGTTCCAGAACAATCTCATCGATCTCCTGCCACCGCTGTATGAGCACAAGGATGAATGCGGCGACCTTCGCTCTTTGCTTTCACTCCCGGCAGGTACGCTGGATGAGATCAAAGAGGCTATCGATAGATTCCCCGACATCTTTGATGTGGAGCGCTGTGACGAGCGGTTTCTGCCCTTGCTCGCGTATCTGGTCAGCCACCGCTATGACGGCACAGACACGCCGGAAAACCAGCGACGTCTGATTCGTGAGGCGGTTGAAATATACCGGCGCAAAGGAACCATTCCGGCCATAGATCGCAGCCTTGCGTCGATTGGCTGGGAGGGCCAGATCGAAGAAACCTTCCGCAGCGCCCTCCGTTTGAATTCCCGCTCCCGATTGAGCTCGGCAAAACTCCCCGGCAATGTGTTCAGCCTCGGAGTGTATCGGGTTCACAGTCTCAACCTGGCAGAAGGTGTACGAGATGCATTGTCTTTTCATCACCCGGCTGGCACCCGTGCGTTTTTTCTGCAATGGCTGGCCACCTTTCTGGAGATAGGGTTCGATCTGGAATTTCAAAACGCCGCCCATGTCCGCAGTGTGGTTCTTGCTTTTCTCGATGAAACCTTTGTGCTGGGTAGAAGCCGTCTCGGCTCCTGTCGCCATCTGACCAACAAGCAGCGGATATTCAATTACCTGCAGCTGACCAGCACTGTGGAGATGATTCCGGAAATCGACCGGGCCGCCAATAAGGTCTCCCGTTTTCATGGCCGTCAAAACAGGATGCGCCTCAATCACAGGCCGCTCAACGAAAGACGGCTGGTGAATACCTCCATTCGTGAGGACAGGCTGTCCTTCTGTAACCCGATCTATACCGGCCGAGATTACCTCACCGATATTGTCGAATCCGGTTTCAACCTCTCGGCTGATCATCTCAACCGCCGCCGACTCTCCTTTGCCGATGCGGAGACCCTCTATTGCTTCAGACAGAAAGATCTCTTCTCAATTCTTCAGGCTGAAAATTCGGAAGCCCTGCAGAACAGACAGACCTTCGGTTTCAATATCGAAGCGAGAAACCGGAAATGCTTCCAGCTGGGCCGTTCGCCGCTTAATGGTGATGTGGTCATCAATGCGATTCAGGGCGGACACAGTAGTGCTCTGCTCGTTGCCGCTGTCGGATGCAAAGCCGGTGTCACTGAAGCCTCAGACCTGATCAACCGCTGGCGTCGGAGAGGGCCTGTATTCAAGCTCAACGCGAATGTCCTGAACAACCGGACTTTGACCAATGCGAACCTCACCGGAGAACGGGCATCGCTTGAAGTCTATGTGGATACAGGTTCTCTCCAACGCCCACGGATTGTGCCTTTGAGCCTCAACCAACGCGCTCTCAACACGACATCTTTACGCCTCTCCGTGGACCGGACCCGACCGCTCCGCATCGGCCGGATGAAACTCAATCAGGCGGGCTTCCGGTTCACCGAACCGTCCTACCGCTGGCTGTTCCGTCAGCAGGATTTCAGTGAGGCGCAGGAGGCCGCGACAGAGAACGCCGTGAACAAATATCAAGTAACCCAATGGCCTGTTTAAGGAGAGATTATGGCAATTCACTTATACCTCGATGAACAGTTGACCCAGCAAATTTCGGAAGGCGATTTCAGCAATCCGGATGCGGACAACTACAACGGCACGGATGGAGAAATCAAAGACCGGCAGATTTTCGTGGCCAATGAACAGACCATGCTCGCCGCAGCGATTGATGGCAGCCAGACCGACATAGAACTGGCTGAACCGCGCTTTGCCGATGCGGAATACATCGTTATCGGCACCGAGCAGATGCAGATCCTTTCCGGCGGAGGAACCACCGATCTGACCGTGCGTCGCGCCGTGGCCAACACCGTGGCAACATCCCACGCAGCCGATGCACCGGTCTATTCCGGATACGACTATACAGGGCTGGTGGCGGACCCGATCGACGAGTTCGAAACCGACGAATCGGTCTGGTACAAACTCGCGCTCACGCAGGCCGAGCTCGATACCGCCACCCAGAGTGCGCCGCTCAACCTTGGAGCCAAGGCCCACAATCAGACGATCTCTTTCTGGCGTCGCTGCACGGTGCTTTCAGGCACACCCGTCCAGAACAAGATCGATATCAAACTGCGCCTCGCCGGAACAGAAAACCCCGTTTTATAAGGAGTGAACCATGGCTTATCAAAGTATTCAGGGAACTGCCAGCGGCCGATTGGACCTGCTGAACAAGATCAAAGATTTTCTGGTCACAACCGTTGGCTGGACATTGCATGACGACCAGTCCGCCGATGCCCGGCCGTACTATGTGTTCAAATCTGCCGGGGAATCCGGATCGGAAGATATCTATTTGCGTTTTCAGATCGGACAGAGCTCCGGTCGCATTGAAGTGGCCGCTTTCCAGTATTGGGACAACACCACGCAGACCGCTGTCAACGAAGGGTTTTCAAGCAGTTACAACTATCTCCGGGTCGAGGACACCGCCGATTTCATTTACTGGCTGTATGCCGACCTCGATCATGTATTTGTCGTCACCAAGATTGTCTCGACTTATTACGGCCAATACAGCGGTTCCATCAAGCGGTTCTGGTCTTCGGCAGTTGCTATAACCCAGACCGCACTTGTCAATGGGAGCGACGTGGTGGCGCAAGTCAATGACGCGTCGATTTTCACGCCCGATCAGCATTACATCATCAAGGACGACGCCAATATCGAGCGGATCAAAATTACCGCCATCGATACGGCTGCCACGCCCAATACCGTGACCATCGAAACACTCGCCAGCGATTATGCAGCCGGGGCCAAAATCGGCGAGGACCCGCAGCCGGTCATCACCGGTTATTACAACATGCCCGGCACCTTTTACGCCGTGAACAAGTTTGACGGCTGGACTTCCGCCAGCGGACAGCGCGGCCGTTGCGGTGCCGCCCATGGCAACCTGCAAAGCGATACCGATCCGGAACAGCGCTACGGCACCACCATCCTTTTCCCATGGCTGGTCAGCATGAATGGCGCTGACAGCTATCAGGAGCTGCGCGGGGAACTTATCGAAATCTATTCCACCGGCGGAGCCAACGTGGCCTCCGAGGACACCGTTGAAATCGGCTCGGATTCCTATCGGGTGTTCAACCTGTCCGGTGGCGGCTGGTGTGCAATTAAGGAGTAAGGCTCATGGCTGTTGTTAAAGGACAAATCAAAACCACGCGCCAAGTGAAAGGTCAGCGCGTTCCGCAGCCGCTGGCCAATCTCAACAAGGGACAGGCATTCAAGATGACCGGGAGGATTCGCCGTGGCCGTGCATAAGGGAGCAATCATTCGACCGGCCGTTATCCGGGGCATTCGCAGACCCGAATTTCAGGTCAACCTGCCGCCTGTGCAGGGAGCCTGTTTCGATCTGTTCGGCCCCCGAGATCAAAGGCGGACCGTCGTGATTCAGGCGGATGCCTCTATCAGGGCTTCAAACCGGCGCTCATCGATGACCGACCATCAGATCGTCGTGGAGGGCCGCATGGAGCGGGATGCCGATACCTGGCTGGTCATTCCGCAGGCATTTGAACAGCTGGTCTCTGCCGCCGTCCGGGTGACGCATCACCGGCAGGCAATGCTGGATACAGCACTCAGGATTAGCGGTTTCCGTGAATTGACAGCCGATACCGCCCAGCACTTGGAACAGCAGTTTGACCGTTCCGCAGACGCGGGGCTGACCATTTTCAATGTGATTATCAACGAAGAACACGAGATTCAAACATAAGGAGAAGACCATGGCATTGGGACTCATAGTCAAATCAGGCCGTGTATTGACGGCAAAGCTCCTGATGGGACAGGCAGTGGAAGGCATAACCCACTGCGCCATCGGGGATGGAGATGAAACATTCACCGATCCGCAGAATCCGCCCGCGCCGGATATCGAACAGGCGGCCCTGAAAAACGAGCGGGCCAGAAAGCGGTTTTACAAACGCACCTTCCTCAAGGAGGACGCCGAAGGTGCGCTGGTGGTCAACGGAGTCCGCTATCTGGAAACCGGCGAAGAGACCAACACCATCGGCATCTTTTTTCGATTTGACGAGGCCGAAGCCAACGGCATCACCATCCGCGAATACGGTTTTTTCGGCGGCAACGTCGAGTACGTGGCCAGTGTGAGCGGTGATCTGGCCATGGGCGGTGTGTTCCACCAGGACACCAACCCGGTAGGAGAGGTGCTGCGCCCGGGCTACCTGTACGAAGTGAAGAACATTCCAGATTTTAACAAGATTTCCGACACCCGCGTGGAGCTGGTCGGGATCATCAAAATATAACCGGAGGTAAAAGATATGAGTATTTCAAGAGATACATTCGATCCCGCCAAAAACTATAAGCGCATCCGCTATCATCAGGACCGGGATCTGCTCGATTCGGAACTGAACGAACAGCAGGAACTGATCAATCTCGAGCGCCGCAAGATTGCCGACATCCTTTTCAAAGAGGGATCAATTCTAAGCGGTCTCAATGTCACGGTGCAGGATAATGTAATTACCCTGACGCCGGGCATGATCTACATCGACGGCCATGTGGAAGCGGTCGCCGGAGCCACCTTGACCTATGATCCGGCCACCACCAGCGGCGCGGACTATGTCTATGCCGAGTTGCTCAAATACAATTACGGCTACACACAAGACCCGTCGCTGATCAACCCGGCCACCGGAGAGCCCACCGCTGAACGCGAGAAATGGGTTCTGGCTCTGAAAACCACCGACACCACCGGCCTGACACTTCCCAATAACGTTACTGAGCGCAAGGTGGTGCCTATTTACAAATTCGACCGTGAGACCGGTGATGTCACGGCAACGGTGCAGGAAAAATCCAACCTGTATCTGCGCGATCTGCTGGGCACACTGCCCGGCAGCCGGATCACTGTTTCATCCATCACCGAGGATCAGCTCTCCTTTGCCGCCGCTGAAGGGCTCAACTCGCTTTTGCAGAACCTTGCCGAGCGTACCTTCGATCAGGCAGGCAGCTATCTGGTCAGCGGTTTCGACAGCTTTATCGGAACGGTGGATGATACCGATGTCGAGGTGATTACCAATGCGGGCAGAGCCTACATTCAGGGCTTCCGCCATCAGCGGGATCTTCCCACATCCACACTGGTTCCCAAGTCGGTGGCCACCAAATCGGTTCGTGGTGAACAGAAAACCTACAACATCAGTCAGCGCCGTTATCCGGTCAACTCCACGCCACTCAAAGAGACCACTCAGGTGGAAGCCATTGTGGAGATGACCGCCAACGTGACTCGTGGCTCGGTCGGCGGCGGTGAGGATCTGCTCGATCCCAATCCGGTTGTGGATATTCTGGAGGTCAGTCAGGGTGCGACCATTTTTCAGGAAGGCATCGACTGGCAGCAGTCCGGCAACCATGTCGACTGGATCGGTTCCGGAAATGAACCGGCCATCGGAACCACCTATACCGTGCGCTGGACCTATACCAAGCAGATGATCAAAGGCGAGGATTATGTGGATGGCGGCTGGTTTGGTATTACCGCACACCCGGCAGCCGGAACGTATCATTATGTGGTGACTGCTTTTGACGGCTCGGGTGAAACCGCCTTTGATTCCGGCAGTGTTCTTTCGAGAATGACACTGGCCGGAGAGATGAACCGTCTTTCATGGCTGCCGGTCAACGGAGCCAATGGCTATCGGGTCTATCGGGCTACGACCAACGGTTCGCGAACCGATTTTCAGCGCATCAAGGAGCTGGGCAGCGAAGCCATATCCTATATTGATGACGCGGTGGATGAGCCCGTAGCATCCAACCCACCGGCAAGCAGCTCGGCAGCGGTTTCCATGTCCACCACTCAAATCGAGCCGGGCAACCTGAATGTGGTCAACTTCGGTCGCGGAGCGTTGGGGGATGAGCCGGTCAACGGCTCTAACTGCAGTATCGACTATGACTATTACCTCGGCCGCAAGGACATCATTTACGCCACCACCCGGGAGATCAAGCGACTCGAAGGTGCACCGGCGGATTTCCCCAAACTGCCGATCGTTCCGGAGGATACATTGGGCCTGTGCAGTATCGACTGTCCACCCAACTCCACCGATATGACCATCCGCAATTTTGGGCTCACCCGCATCACCATGGATCAGATCCATGACATCATCAAAGATGTGGAGGACCTGAAATACAACGATGCCCAGTATCAGATGAACAACGAGCTGCAGAACCGCGACGCCCAGTCAAAGAAAGGCATTTATTCGGACGATTTTTCCAATACGGCGCAGTCGGATATCTATCACGCCGAATGGGATGCCCGGGTCAATGAGCTGGGCAAGTTTGCTTCTCCAGATCGTTCGGCTATTTCCAATCCGCTCGAAGTGGACATGGGAAACAGCGATGCCAGCTTTTTTGGCAGTCTGGCGCTGCTGCCGGGTTCGGAACAGGTAGTGCTTGAGCAGAATGACTGGTCTGAGGAACGTAATGTCAACCCGTATGCGGTCTTTGAAAAGCCGCCTGCCATGCTGCAGGTCACACCCAATATCGGCCGCCGTGGTCAGACCGGCATTGCTGTGACGGGGATCAATTTCACGCCGGATCGCTCCGGGATTGTTCTGCGCTGTGACGGGCGGGTCATGGCCAGCAATCTGGTCAGCGATGATGCCGGACGTGTAGCGGCCTCCTTCACGGTGCCGACGGAATCCCGCAACGGTAACCGGATTGTCGAGATGACGGATGGCCAGTACACCGCCCGGTCCAGCCTGCAGATCAATGATCCGCTGGTGATCACCCGTATTCAGCGTTTTATCCAGACCAACATCATTACCCGTATCGTCCGCGTGCCGGTGGTGCGTACCGTCTGGAGAACCCGCACCATCTTTGTCCGCCGTGACCCCTTGGCGCAGACCTTCAGCTTCACGGAAAACCGGGTGTTGTCGGCAGTGGGTATTCAGTTCACCCAGCGGGACGCATCCATTCCGGTTACGGTTCAGATTCGAGGCGTTACCACCGGATTGCCCAACGACACCATCTTTGCCGAAAAGGTGATCGCTCCGTCTGAAATCAATCTCGGCGGTGAAACCAAGATCAGCTTCGATGATCCGTTCTATGCGGAAGCCAATACCAGCTATGCGGTGGTCCTGCTGACCAACAGCACCAACTACAAGGTCCGAACGGCCACTCTTGGCAAAACCGGCCGTCAGGGAATCATCACCCGGCAGCCCTATGCTGAAGGTGTGCTTCTGGAAAGCTCCAACGCCGAGACATGGACACCGCTCAACGGTTCCGACCTCACCATGAAACTCTATGGCTATGAGTTCGAAAACGAAGGCACGGTCCAGTTCCAGCCGATCGGCAGTGTGCAGTTCTCCGATCTGAACATCGATGAATACTCGGCCATCCCGGAAGGCACCCATCTGATCTGGGAATACTCCACCGATGGCGGCCAGACATGGGATGCCGTCGTTCCGGCCGAGGAAGAGCGTCTGCCCAATCTGGCCAATGGCGTTTTGGTTCGGGTGCGCTTCAGCACCGGCATGGACAACGACACTCCGGCGCTCAACTTCCGGGATGTCAACCTGATTGGCTACCTCAACAAGACCGCTGGGACCTACCTGACAAGGGAGAACGAACTGACGCAGGGCGTGGAATCCACCAAGGTATACACTCAGATGGATATTCCCAGCGGCACCAGCCTCCAGTGGTTTGCCTCCAATGACGCCGGTGAAACATGGGAAGCCTTGATTATCGATGACACCCGGCCCATCGATGAGGACTGGACCGAATATACGCTGGTCAGAACCTTCAGCGATCCGCAGGGGAGCAAGGTGCGCTACAAGGCGGAGATGACCGGAACCGTATTGACCTATCCGAGGATTCACAACCTCGGTGCAACCTTGAGCTGATGGAGGATCTCAAATGATCGTTAAACGCCGTGGCGGGATGACCGAATTCATCCCGTCTCCACAGGAAAAACGGGAAGGTCTGGTCCGGGATCACTCCTTCAACCTGATCGAAAACCTGCACCACAGGTTGGGCCGATTGGAGGAGGAACTCGGGTTGCCGCTCGATAAGGCCGAAGCCTGTAGCGCCTTTCTGGATAAAATGAAGCAGGATGAAACCCGAAATGCAGCCATTCATAACAGCCTGATTATAGGTGGCAGCCCGGATTCCTGAGCTCATCCAATTCGTGAAGACCAGCCAACGCCCCGGAAGGCCAGCACGCTTCCGGGGTGTTTCTTTTGATGTGTTCGCCTGAATGCCGCCAGATTCGTAACATGTTGAAAATAAAGGTGTTAAATGTCTATTCTTTCTGTTCTTCTACTTGCTTTCTGACGGAATTAAAGCATTCATTCACATGTAAGCTGAAGGCTTAAACATAAGCCCGGCAACGAGTTATTAACCGTAAAACGGAGACTGTGAATGAATTTAAGAGAACTGAGATACGGAATCGAGATCGAGACCGTAAAACGCTCCCGGGAACAGATAGCCTGGGCAATCCACTCGGTGGTCGGTGGCCATGTCAGGCATATCGGCGTACCGGCCAGCTACGACCCATGGGAAGTGGAAGACCTGCGGGGACGCAAATGGAAGGTGGTCAACGATGCCTCTCTGACCAATGTGCCGTCCCACCTGCGGGCGGAGCTGGTGAGTCCGGTACTGACCTATGACGACCTTGAGCAGCTGCAGGAGGTGGCCCGGGCCATCCGCAAGGCCGGTGGAAAAATCAACAGCCAGTGCGGCATCCACATCCACATCGACGCCGAACCCTTTGACGGACGAAAACTGGGCAACCTTGCCAAGGTGGTTTACAAACAGGAGCCGCTTATCCTCCACGCCCTTGGCATCAACAGTGACCGCCTGCGTCGTTACACCAGACCGGTCAGCGACGAGCTGATCCAGAACATCGAACAGCATCGCCCCCGCACCAAGGCCGAGCTGAACCGCATCTGGTACGGTTACCACAACAATCAGCCCCAGCATTACGACAACACCCGCTACCACGGAGTCAATCTGCACAATGTCTGGTATCGGGGCACAGTAGAATTCCGCTGGTTTGAGGCGACCCTGCATGCCGGAAAGGTCAAAGCCTACCTGCAGTTCTGTTTAGGCATCGCCGCCAAGGCGCTCAACGGTCGAGCCGCCTCCAGCCGTAAGCGGGACTTCGATCCGCAAAGCGCCAAGTACGACTTCCGCGTCTTTCTGCTCCACCTCGGCCTGATCGGCGATGAGTTCAAAACCGCCCGATTACATCTGATGAAAAACATGCCCGGTGACGCGGCCTTCAAGAACGGTCGTCCAAAACCGGATGAAACCGAAACCACCATTCAAACCCCTGAGGTTATAACTGACGCCGGGTCTAATCCCGGCCTTTCTGTTTTAGTAGGTGAATCATGAAGATACTGATCCACTCGACGACACTGGACGGCGAACCGCTGGAAGCTGACGGCATCGCTCTGGAAGGCAAAAACTGTGCGGAGCTGGTGGAGATCATGAAGGGCCAGACGCCGTTCACCATCGAAGCGACCGCCCGTGATTACATGCTCGGTGTGCTTGGCCGTATCGAGCCGGACCGGAAACTCCAGCTGCCTGAAGATCCCGAAACGGCCGCAGCCGAATTCCTGACCCTGCTGGGCAAGCATGGGTTGGTTGAGTTTCTGCCGGATGATGCCTTCATCGACCTGCCGCCGGAGGACACCTTTGACAAGGAGGATGATCTATGTGCGGACAAGTAGGCATCATTTTTGGCAAAAAACGACGCCGCACTGCCGAGCGGGAATACCTGAACGAGGTCTTTATCCGCATGCTGCTCTGCAGTGAGGAGCGCGGTCCTCACGCCAGTGGAATGGCATGGCTTCGGACCGACGGCGACTTTCGGCTTTTCAAACGGCCCATCCGGGCTCACCGGCTGGTCAGGGAATCTACCTTTCACGAGCTGATGGCCGAGGTGGACAACCAGACCACCGTTCTCATGGGACACACCCGCTGGCGCACCCGGGGCAGCGAAACCAACAGCCGCAATAATCACCCGATCCGCTCCGGCATCATCATCGGCACCCATAACGGCACCATCTACAACGCGAACTATCTGTTCCGCAGGCTCGGCCTGCCGCGTTACGCCGAGGTGGACAGCGAACTGCTTTTTAGGCTGGCCGACCGCTTCGCGCCCGATGGAACCATCGACGGCAGAGGCTTCCGTAAAGCCCTGCGCCTGTGTCGCGGCCAAATGAGCGCCGTGTTGGCCTCACGGCTCGATCCCGGGGCCATTACCGTCATCAAGGGGAACAAGCCGCTGTCGCTCCGTTACAGCCGCAAACACCGGGCGGTGCTCTACGCCTCGGAACCGGAATACATCGAAGCCGCTCTGGATGACCTGCGTGGCTGGCGTGAACTGGAAATACCGCCGCTTACTATGCTGACCTTCCGCCATGAAGCCCTCAAGGAGTGGCAGAGCCATCCATTCAAATTTGTCTGTCAGGAACGCAAAGGGACATTGCCCGAAGGAGTGAAAGCATGAAGAATAACGACAGCCATCTCCGGCTTTTTGTCTATGGAACCCTGAAAAAGGGATTCTGGAACTTTGACCGGTTTTGCACCCGGGCCATCAGTATCGAACCCGCTACCACATGGGGCAGGCTCTATCATCTGCCTGCTGGATTCCCAGCATTGGAAGTCCCGGCTATCAGCATACTGGCCCATGGCACCGCCGATCCGCTGGCCGATACCCGGACACAGAACACGATTGAGCTGCCTGAAAATGCCATGGCCCAGCCGAAAGGCGACTGGGATCTGGTCCACGGAGAGCTGATGACCTTTACCAATCCCGGCTTCGATCTGCCGCCCATCGACCGGCTGGAGGCATTTAACCCCGATGGCCGCTGTGTTTATAAGCGGGTTCTGGTGGTGGTGGAATCGGATAACGACACGAAGAGATGCTGGACCTACACTATGAAGGACTATATGGGCCGATAGAGGTTGACTTCAGGAAAATGGGGCTAATTTATGCTTTATCGGTACTATTCGGCAATAATTAACTTGATTTCGGTCTAACAAACAGTTATCTTTGATGGGTATATTGCGGAAATTGCGTCCGAATACAGAGGCTCTTCAAGCCTAACCGCTTGGAGTTAATGCAATAACCTCATGATTAAGAAGGACATGACCTATGGAAGAACGATGGCTTACAGTCGATGACATTTGCAAATATCTCAATGTGAGCAACGAAACTGTTTACAAGTGGATCGAGCAACGAGATATGCCGGGCCACCGGGTAGGACGTCGATGGATGTTCAAACAAAACGAGATTGATGAATGGGTTCGCTCTGGTGGCGCAGCGGACAAACCGGAAAAGGATGAGCAGTAATCAATGGAACGACCCAATAACACAACAGACCTTGGTGCTTATAATACCGCAATCAATGTGATTGGCGGGCTGAAGGATTGTAGTGTCATTTTCAAAGCCATAGATTCTCATTTCAGTCAATCCGACTCATTGAAAGAGCTCGTCAATCAACGTAATGAATTCAACCTCCGTACAGAAAAGAGCCGCACAAGAATTGAACGAGAGGTTCGAAAGGCTTTCCTGCAGTTTAAGAGCGAAGATCATCAGGCTCTTGTTCAGGGCATTTTTACCGATCGGGTACCGCTACAGGACAAAGAACTGGTTCTTGTTTGGCAGTTCGCCCTGAACAACAGGTTATTCAGAGAAATCTCTTCACGTGTTTTTGCCAAGACCTACTACTCAGGTCGTGCCAGTATATCCAAAGACGATATTACCGCTTATCTAAAAGAATTTCTGTGCCAGAATGAATCGCTGGGAATAAGCTGGTCTGAGAACACGATCAATACGCTTTCAACCAAATACTTGAACCTGATGAGCAAGCTCGGATTCCTGAGCCCCGGAAGAGTCAAATCATTCAAGCACATCAGACCGTCTTCAGAAGCGCAGGTACTCTTCCTTTACTTTGCAAAATTACTCTCTCCAAGTGCCAGTAATATCCTGACCAATGAATTGCTGCCCATTAGCTTTGTACCGTCGGAAGATGTTCAGGATCGGCTGAAAAAGCTTTCTCTTAAGGGCTTTTTCAATATGAATTTTAACGGTGTCGCTTTGAACATCGAACTAACCCATAGCTATAAAGGAATTTGCGATGCCTTATATAACTGATCATCAGCAGAAATTTACTGATCTGAAGTTTCACATAGCAAACCAAGATCAATTGAGACGGCAGGCTAATGGCGGAAACAGTATTCTGTTTTCATATCCGCCAGACGAAGAACAGCAATACATAGAAAAAGCTAAAGAGCTCTATGCGGACAATGCATCCTTTATCGATGTCAGTAAATTGCTGGTTCAGTTCATCGACGAGGATGGCTGGGACTCTTTCAGCGAATATTACAACGATTTCAGAAATACTCCTCACCTGATTTTTCGTTCAGATGATCCCACACCGGATCTTTTTGACCTGATCATCAGTGAAATTCAGGACGCCTGCCGGAACGACAAAATTCCATTTCTGATAAGAACCGGTTGCCTCTTTGGAACAGGGATCGAAAACGTAAATATCATGGAGCATAAGGCCGTTATCAACCTGCCTCATCCTCTGGTGATTTTTTACCCGTCAAAAATAGAGGACGACAACATTTACTTTTTGAACTTCAAACCTGCATCGAAGTATCGCTGCACGTTGGTGAAATAAGGGGCTGTACATGACAAAAATAAACGAAATTCTGACGCTGGATCTACAGGAAGATATTAAAAATGTAATCGACCTGGAGGATCGCTCTGAACTGGAAATTCAGCAGGAAATTGAATCCTATATCGTGACCGAGGGAATTGGTCGGCACCTATACAATTTCACCAACCAGTTTACCTCTAATATCAAAGAAACGGGCGTCTGGTTGTCTGGGTTTTACGGCTCCGGTAAATCCTATTTCGGCAAGATGCTGGGGTACATCATCGATAACCCGACCATCAACGGTACGCCAGCCCGGGAACGCTTTATCCCAAGGCTTAAAGGGGTTTCAGACGAGAGCCTCATTGAAAACTCCATCCGCAACCTTGAAGCCATCAACAGCAGAGTTGTATTTCTCGACGTGGCCAAGCAAAACACTGATAGAGGACTGTCGTTCACCCTTTTTGCCAACCTTCTGAAGAACCTTGGCTTCCGGGACGATATCTATGGCTACATGGAGTTTGACCTCTTCATCGATGGAAAGCTGGATGAATTTAAAGGCAAAGCCAAATCCCTCGAGGGGCAGGAATGGGATGAGCTGAAGACCAGTAACCGTCAGGTCGCAAGGGTCATGCGAAAGGTTTTCGCTGAGATGGGATACAGCGAGGCCGACTATGTCGACACCCAGAAGGTATACAGTTCGGCCATTGAGGATTTCTCTGCGAGCAAATTTAAAACCGAACTTGAGAAGTACCTGAAATCCAGACCGGATGAAACGCTTGTCTTTGTCTTTGACGAAGCCAGCGAAGCGATCAGCCAGAAAAAATTTACGCTGCTCGATCTGGAAGGAATCAGTGAAGCGCTTTCAAGCATCAGTAACAAGGTCTGGACCATCGCCATTGCTCAGGAAAAACTCGATGATGTTATCAATAATGCCAATGTTAACCGCAGCCAGCTGACCAAGGTAACCGACCGCTTTAAGACTAAGGTACATCTTGAATCCACAGAGGTGGATGTCATCATACGCTCCCGACTGCTCCACAAAACAGATGCCGGTCACAAGCAGCTCGCCGATTACCACAAGAAAAACGAAGGGCTCGTATCGGATGCGACAAATCTGAAGTCATCCTTCCCGACAAAGACAGCCAATGCGGATGAGTTTGCAACCTACTATCCCTTCCACAAGTACCAGTTCGACATTCTTCAGAAATTTTTATTCAGTTCCAATGCGCTGGTGGCCACTCAGATTGCCGCTCGTGGCATGATCATCACCACGTTTGATGTGCTCCGTAAACAGATGCGGGAAAAAGAGCTCTACAGCTTCACCCCGGGATACGCCATCTGCTCAGAGGCACAGACGGCACCACCAATCGGTCTGGTTAACAAATACGATACAGCCAAAAAGATTCTAAATGAGCGTGGCAGCACCATTGATGGTGAAAAGCTGCTCAAGACCATTCATCTACTGGCAGACTCCGAAGTCGTGTCGCCGACCGTGGAAAACATCACCAAAAGCTACATCTCGGACATTACCACTTACTATGATGTTAAACCGGTCATTGAAGAGGCGCTTGCATTGTTGCTTGAAGCCAAGGTGCTTCTGCTTTCGAACAATAACTATAAAATCACATCCGACCTTGAGGGTAAGCTCTTAGAGGAGATGAAAGATTTTGATGTCGAGCTTTTCAGCAAAAAACGCTCATTGATCAACTGCATCAAGGACTACAAGTTATTTACTCCGGTGGCTACCTTCAACGATGGTACCGACAGTTTCAAGTTCAGTGTTCTTTCCGATCAGGATGACGAGCTGACCGGTCCGGGCAGCAAACAGCTGAAACTAACGGTCTACAGTCTTTTCAATATCAGTGAGAATCGTCAGGACTTCATTGAGAACCTCAAACTGGAGACCCAGTACCAGAAGGATCTCATCACGCTGGTACCGGACAACAAAGAGTTCACGCTGATCGACAAATTGATTGGTGAAGTCAGCCGCTACTCCTATATGGAGGAGAAATACTCCAACGAGTCAGATCCTGCCAAGCGGCAGATCATCCGGGACTTTTCCATCATTCGGGAAGAGAAGGAAAAAGAGCTTCGGGTCAAAATTGAGAAGGCCTATCGCAATGCCTCGCTGATCTACATGTTTGACGAGCATCTGCTCAACGCGGACAGCTTTAAGGGCACCATCAGTGAACTGCAACGCAAGCTGATCAAAAATATTTACACCAAGCGTCTGGCCTCCGGCCTGTCTGAAAGTCTGGTGTCCAAGATTTTCAGCAGTCGCAAAGAGGGTTTGAGCCGTCTCTTTTCCGGTGACGACTTCAAATTCTTCGACAGCCACGGCAACTTTACCGGCGATCATCTGAAGGTAGTTGAAGAAATCAATGCCAAGATCAAGAGCCGCTACGTTGATGGCCGCACACTCGAATCAGACCTTTCCGGCGCACCTTGGGGCTATTCGTTCGGAACCATCGTTTCAACATTAGCCGCTCTATTACGGGCCGGTCGTCTGTCGGTCAAATACAATGGGGACACATGGTTCTCCCATGAGCAGAGCGGCATTCAGGAAGCATTTACCAATGCCACCAAGTTTAAATCTGCATCATTTAAATCCATAACGGCCACGCTGACTGCCGCCCAGAAAAATCAGGCTGTCCAGTTGTTGATGGATCTGGAAATCGAGTCTCACGCCGGGCGCAAGGTGGACTGGAACACCAACGACTTTGATCTGGCAGACAGTATCAGACACATGGCCGATCATTTCATTGGCGCACTAACAACACTCGGTGATACGGTTGATGGAT
>Ga0100402_1001528_pt1:25000-26783 | contig 26783 bp, 24 predicted proteins | sample CryGeyme20150102_FD_80419 | JGI IMG/M metagenome (GOLD analysis project Ga0100402, IMG submission 80419) | Groundwater microbial communities from Crystal Geyser aquifers in Utah, USA - Crystal Geyser metaG 2015-0102 | ecosystem: Environmental > Aquatic > Deep subsurface > Groundwater...
ACTTCCTCATTTTTGCCCATGTAGAACAGAGAAGTGGATTGTGGTGCGAAATGGGTGGAGGAAAGCTCGGGGATTTTAAGGATAAAAGATATGAAACAGTGCGTTGCAGGACTCTTGGGTTTCAGAAGGTTCGAACACACGACAAATCAGATAAGGTTTGTAGAACCAAGGTAAAAGACTGGCTTGGTGATTGGTATCCAGCAGAAGTTGAAGGTTCTGACTGTAAATCCATCGCAGACATAGGCAACGGAAAGCCGTGCTACCTGAAGCTGGGTGCCTTCTCTTTTGATGCCGTAAAATTCGCCCTTGTGGACAAGGACAGCCGTGTTGCTGTCAATCCTGTTGAGCATGGCCACTCCCGCATTCAGAATATCCGCTTTACCGGTGGCACCTTGGCAGAAAAGCAAATCCATTTATCTGCTGAACTCAACACCATGATCGGAATTCGAGGAAGCGGGAAATCCTCAATTCTTGAAGTGATACGTTATGTGCTGGAAATTCCATTCGGTGAAAAATCGGGTGATAAAAAGTACAAGGAAGATCTGGTCAAATACACCATGGGAAGTGGCGGTAAGGTCGAGATGGATGTCGTCGACCGCCATGGCAAGGCTTACACGATTTCAAAAGTTTATGGCGAGGATACGAACGTTGAAGATGGTGGGCAGGATCTGCAGGGAGTGGCAATAAGAGAGTCTATTCTCAGAAAACCCATATACTTTGGCCAGAAAGATTTATCCAGCACCGGGGAAGGCTTTGAAAAGGACTTGGTAAACAAGCTGCTGGGATCGAAACGGGATGAGGTCCTGCAAAAGATATCTGCTCAGAAAGTGAAGGTGATTGATGCGGTTCGTAATCTCACCAGCGGACTGGGACTGGATGAGCTGATCAAGGAACAGAACGACATCAAGAAGGATGCCGACCATCAACTGAAATTTTATGCCGATCATAAAGTTGAGGAGAAGCTCCAAAAGCGACTCGACTTTGATTCGGATGTAAAGCAGATCGATGCGACAATTGAGGCGGTTGATCTTTTCTCGCAGGATATCAGCAGAATATCTACAGATCACGAAACCTCCCTGTCCTCCAAAAAAGATTATGTGTCCAAGCACAATGCTGAACTGTTTGAAAAGCTGAAGACCATTTTGGAATCCAAATATCTGTCCCTGATTTCTCATCTGAAAGCATGGGAGCAGGACAATCCTGCTGTGCAGCAACAACTGACCGATCTTCAAACGGAGATGAAAGCAATCCGCAAAGGGATGGTGGATGAGTTTGCAGAGATCGAAAGGAAGTTAAGCGAGGAGCTGAAAGAATCAGGGAACACCAATATCAGCTCTGAAGAATTTTTAGCACTGAAGACCAAGCGATCAAAAGCGGTTACCAGAATCGGTGAGCTCCAGAAGCAAAAAGACGAGTTTGCCGGGCATCAGGAAACCTTACTTAAAGAGGTCAAAACGCTAAACGACCTCTGGCATGAAGAGTTTTTACTGATCAAATCCGAATTGGAAAAGATCGAAAAAGAGTCGTTATCAATTACTATCGATTCCCTCTACAAAGGTGATAAGGCGGACTTTATCGATACGATGAAGGAGTACTGTAAAGGAAGCGGTCTCAGAGATACGACTTTCCAAGGGATTGCCAGCCAGTATTCTGACTTCGCTTGGCCCTGTAAACTAGACTGTGTAAACGCTCATCAATTAAAATCCATCAAAAAGGATAAAAATGATGAGCAACTTAGATCAAAATCAACTTCAGTCAATTGCAAAAGAATTGGCTAAAAACG
>Ga0100402_1001533_pt1 | contig 26728 bp, 21 predicted proteins | sample CryGeyme20150102_FD_80419 | JGI IMG/M metagenome (GOLD analysis project Ga0100402, IMG submission 80419) | Groundwater microbial communities from Crystal Geyser aquifers in Utah, USA - Crystal Geyser metaG 2015-0102 | ecosystem: Environmental > Aquatic > Deep subsurface > Groundwater | place...
ATGAACCCTTTGCATGGAGACAGTGGCAGTTCGTATGGAATGCAAAAGATAAAGGGGATTATACCATCCTGGCCCGCGCCACCGATTCCGAAGGGCGAAAACAGCCCATGGAGGCCGTGTGGAATGTCCTCGGATACGGCAACAACGGCATACAGGAGCACCGGGTCACGGTTCATATTACGTAGGATGGAGGCGTTGCATTTCGATCAGAAAGAAATCTATAATAAAAACAACTGACCCTTTGCCTTTGCAACGATATTATCTCTTAGACCTCTGCAAAAAGGTATGAATGCCTCGAAAGACAATCCTTTATTTGCCTTAAAGAGACTTTCCGAAATGATCAGATATTCCCAATCTTGCGGCTGTTTCATATCAACGGAAGGCGGGACCAGGGATGCCTGTTCGCACCATGCGATCGCAGCTTGAACCTTGACAGCGACATTTGGAGTACTGAGGTCTCTGTCTGCTTTTGTCTCAACAAGATACATCTTTTCAGGAGTCTTTATTACAAAATCAATTTCATAATTCCGAAGTATCCCTGTTTCATCTCTATAAGCAATCTTGAGTTTATGCCTCCTGTCCAATTTTGCAAAGGCAAGGACATCGGCTGAATCATTCAGCACCTCTCGCATATAATCTCTTTCGAATCCGCCGCCCTTCGGCTGATAACCGTTCTTGGGATAGATGCTTCTTTCTGTTACGACAGATTTACTTTCCCTGATCATAATTCTTGGAACATCAGATAATTTTCCCCATATTCCTTTTTTGACTTCAAATTTATAACCCTCAATAAGCCTGACAATCGCTTTGCTTATGGTTTCAACAATATGATCAAAAACAGGTTGATAGTTAAGCACGGGATAATTTTCGGAATTGGTAAAGTCTATCTGCTCTCCAAAACAATATTCTGAAACATAGTCATCTATAATCTCTGCAATTTCAGCCTGCCTTGCTGAAAGAATCGACGTTCTCCCACGAGTCGCCACCGCTCTTGACGCCTGCCTCAGAAAAAAGGAAAAATCGAAATAGTCATTCTCCAGTTTCCACGTCTTGGTCTTGGCCCCCGTTTCAACGTGCGTCTCCTGAATGATAAGCTTGGATAAATAACTTTTCAATTGCCTGAAATCGCCTTGATATTTGGGAAAAGTTTCAACGTCAAGCTGGTTTAGTTCAGGCATTTTTCCTTCATCAAAAATCTGAACAGGCCAGGCGATATCAAAAAGAGGGATTCTTTTGGTTACGGCATCAACGGGAATCATATCGCCTGTTGCAGTCTCTTTACTGGTGTCGCCGATACCAAATATATATCCCTGCTCTTTCAGCTTGTCGTAAAACTCAATGAATCTCGGATGCTCAACAACAAAAAGGAAATCAAAAGAATTGGAAGGGTTTTTCCTTCTCTTTATTTCATGATAAGCCTCAACCTTTACATCGTGCAACTCCGGGTAGTCATGATCGGAGAACATCAGCCTCAAGCCCCTGCCGACGATCTGTTCAAGGAGCAAATCCGCTTCCGATGCTCTAAGAACAACCGTTACACAAATATTGTTTTTATCAAAACCTTCTCTGAGCATTAAAACAGAAATCACAACCCTTAAAGGGTCATCATCCAAGTCTATTCTGTCCAGGTCCTTCCTTGCCTTAATAAGTTCTTTATCTGAAAGGTCGGAGTGGATGACAAGAACCTTGGTTCCATCGTAAAACCGTCCATTTTCGTCAGCAAGTTTTGCGAAATGCTCTGCCGTCAAATCAGCAACTTTTGTATCTTCACACAAAACCATCATGACAGGCTTTTTATTGATGTCTTTTTTCTTGAATTCAACTGCAAGCTGTTCAAGTTTCTTTCTGCCGATATCAATCAGCAACTTCTGTCCTGATGAAAGGGATTTTATTTCACCCCTTTTGTGGCCGCCCTCAGGCTCAAGCCTTTCGGCCCTGAAATCAAGATCCTCTAAAGACTCTCCTGCAATAGCCTGTCTCTGCTCAAGGAATAGTTGTTTCACAAGCATATCCTGCATTGCGTTAAGAAGGTCATAGTCATAAATAATATGAGGGAAGTATTCCCTTTTTTCTGCGCTTCCATAAAAAGGCGTGGCTGAAAAGTCTATCTGTAAAAAAATCCCTTGTTCTTCTTTATGATCTTCTTTTAACCTGCTATACAGCACATTCATAAACTGCCGCCAGACGAGCTCCTCCCCTTTGGCAGACTTCTTCCCATGCACATGATGGGCTTCATCGTTCATGATAACGAGGTCAGGGTATTCGGACAGGAAATCGGCTATGATCTCGCCCCTCGGCATCTCCTCAACATCTGCGCCTGTAAATTGATCCCACAGATTCGATGTTATAGACTTAAGTCTGAACTGCTGCCAGTTGGTTATAAAGACAAATGCTCCATCAGAAGGCGTTGTATTCGGCTTTACATCGTCAGGTTCGAGGATATCGAGATGAAATCTATCCCGCCAGTAGGCGCCCTCAGGCATGAACAGGGAACGCTTATAATCAGATGTATCGGGCATTCTGTTGTCTGATTCTAAATCCCGTTTGCCTTTAAATGAATCGAGGAGCCTGTTCAGAACCTCATGCCCCGGCGTCACAACAAGAAACCTGAACGAATAACTTCCCGGCCGCTCATCATTAAGCCGATTAAAATACTGCCACACAAGAAGGGCAGCCAACACCCAGGTCTTCCCTGAACCTGTGGCCATCTTCAGGGCATATTTTGGGAAGGGGATGGTCTCTAATTCCTGCTTTAAAGGAAGGTGTTGATAAAGGGCCTCCGGGGCTACTCTTTCAAAAACGTCTTGTAATGTTTTTACCTGAAGGATTTCATGGCAGTAAACGAGGGTTTCAATCGCCCTCTGCTGGCAGGGGTGAAACCTCTCTGTGACGTCTTCGTCTCTCTTGAACCAGTAGTTGAAAAGCTCAAGAGTAGTCCGGGTAACGCCGGGCCATCCCTGCTCTACCCATGCCTGAACCTCACCCTCAAGGGCATCAGCAAGATACATCTGGGAGAAAGATTGATTATTTTTTTTAGCCATGGGGTTATTTTTCTTCATCCGTAGAAGTTAATAATTTCATCAGTCGTGGGGCAATAAAAAGTTTATTCCGTTTTTTTTCTGTCACTTCATTAAGGATACCCATATCAGTAAGTCTCGCTACTCCTGTCTTTACGGAATTAAAAGGCATATTCCATTTCTTGCTTAAACCTGAAACGGAAATAACAGGATTGACAAAGATTTCGTCAATGAGTCTATGAGCTGACTCAGGAATTTTTCTGGTCTTTTCAAGTATATTTTGGTATTCGGCATGAAGTTCGAGTATTTTCTTGGCATCTGTTATTGCATCTTTAGATTGGGTTATAACTCCGTGTAAGAAAAACTCAATCCATGCATGCCAATTACCTTTCTGACTAACAGCAAGCAATCTGTCATAATATTCTTCCCTGTGCCTGTCAAAGAATGCTGACAGATAAAGCAGTGGTTGAGTCAGGTATCCCTTTTCATAGAGGAAGAAAGTGATGATAAGCCTCCCGATACGGCCGTTGCCGTCAAGAAAAGGGTGAATAGCCTCAAATTGGTAATGTGTAAGGGCGCATTGTATGAGTAGTGGTTCGTCTGGATCTGAATGAAGATGCTTCTCCCATGTGCTCAATGCTTCTTTCATTTCTTCCACGGGCGGTGGAACATAAGCGGCCTCATTAAGGGTGCAACCCGGCGGACCAATCCAGTTCTGACTGCGCCGAATTTCACCCGGAGTAGCGCGATCACCTCTTGCTCCCTTCATTAAAATTTAATGTTTTGATACAATGGCCTGATGATGAAGCTTCAAATTTATTTGGATTCAATAGGTTACCCCTTATTGATTGATCCTGCAATAACCACGGTTGTTATTGCAGGATAGCACAAAATCCTGAAATAACAAAGTTCCTTATTGCAGGATTATACCTCCATCACCGCCCCTGCGTCGTTACCGAATATATCAACAACTCTCACGGCGATTGACCGTTTCTTCTTATCCAAGACCTCTCTTGCCTCAGTGGTAACCGTCCTTGCCTTTTTGCCGTTACCTCTGAATGCCTGCCACTGGCTCTTGAAGGTAAAGCCGTCATAGTCCCAGTCAATTGCCCAGTAATCAATCAGCACTGCAAAGTTGTCCTTGGCTATTTTCATCAACGCCGTATAATCTTCCTGACCCTTCTTTGACGACTGGCTTATGGGAATATCCATCAGGACATAGCGTTTTACGGAAAGGGTAATTTCAGCCTTGCCATCCTTTAAATCCTTTATCTTCGGAGCATCCATCTTCAGATAAGGTCTTTCATAGAACTTGACCTTTTCTGAAAGGGCTTCGATATCTTCTTCTGTCTTAGCCTTTTTTAAATAATCGTAAATATCAGGCGGAATGTCACGACTGATAATCTCAACCTTGATCTTGTCCTTTAATGCACTTTTCCTTGACTCCAAAGCCTGATGATAGTTGTATTCATAATCCCAACCGAGAATAATCAGCCGCTTATACCCCCTGCCGTCCAACTTCTGCGCCTGAAGCGCAAGTTCCTCTGCCTTGCCTGCTGAGACAGGTCTATCCGGATAGCCCACGTACACAAGTTCCTCTACGCCGTCATCTGCCTTGCGTATGCCGAGCCCGCTCATCTTATCACGAGGAGTTGCGCCATAGAGTTTAAGAATAAGATTCTGCATCTCATAGATGCGTCCGCCTGTAAGATAAATCATCTCCCGCTGATAATTGCCGATGTTTTCTATCAGGAAGGGTCTTGCCTGCTGTTCAACAAGCCTTGCGCGGGCAACCTGAATCCCAACCTTTCCAAGTTCGCAGCCAATCCAGCGACAGTTGAGCCTTTCAGCAACAGCTAATGTTGTGCCAGAGCCGCAGAAGAAATCGGCAATAAGATTACTTGTACTGCTATGGCACTGTAAAATCCTTGTGAGTAAATCTTCTGATTTTTGAGTATCGTAATAAGTTTTTTCGGGATCGGTGGGGCTTGTTATCTTTTTGATGTCAGTCCACCAATCATTCACAGGCGTACCCAAAGGGTTAAGTTTGGCATTTTCTCCTTTTACAGCAGTCCTCCCCCTTTGAACAGTACCTTCCGAATATGGTCTGTATTGAGTATTGAAAATCCATTTGCGACCTTTGGAATACCAAAGAATATTGTCGTGTTTTCTCGGGTATTCGGTTGGTGGGGTTCCTCCACCGCTATAACAATAAATAATTTCATTTCGATATCCAATATCGTCTTTTTCAAGTCCTCTACCGAAAATTTCATCTAAAAGTATTTTGACATAATGAACTATATGATAATCTAAATGAACAATAATACTTCCATCCTCCGCCAGCAGTCTTTTCATCAACTGCAATCTCGGATAGAGCATATCAAGGTATGAGTCAGTCCCTCCTGCCCATGTGTCTTTGTATGCAAGGCGCTCAATGACAGAGGGTTCTTTGGCGAATTCAACCCCCCGTTCAAATCCCCCCTTGCCTCCCTTTTCTAAAGTGGGGTTGTTGTTGATGGTCATTTTGTGGGAGTAGTCTGCCTTTGAATCAAAAGGCGGGTCAATGTAGATGAGGTTGATCTTGCCTTCATAACCCTGCGACAATAGGGCCTGCATGGCAAGCAAATTGTCGCCCCATATCAGGCGGTTCATCTTCTGCTTGTCAATCTCAGCCTCACCAATGATGCCGTCTCTAAATGACAAGGGGAGCTCTTCCCTGCGGACCGGGTTGGGAATCACGACCTCTGCGGTTTGAAATTCTATATCCTTGGGATTCGGCGCACGGCGCGGCTTGCTGTCCCACGTCAGCCTTGCTGAATCTTTCTTGCGGATTTTCCCGTTATTGGCCATGATTTCATACCGGAATTTTTTTGAGTTGGTATGTTAATCTATCAGAGAAATGAAACTGAGAAAAGAACTTTATTCACTGCGAATGCTGAAGCATCAAAGAACGTCTTCAAGCTCGCGCTCCTCGAGAATGGCCGAAGACAGTTTTACGCCCTTGACTGAAAGTCTTAAACCCGGTCTCTTCCAGGACGGAATGCCATGCTTCGGTGATACCGGTACAATTTCAGCAATGGGTTTACCATGCCGCAAGACAACAATAACCTCCCCATCCTCGACGATAGAGAAAAGGCTTGAGGCATTTTTGCGAAATTCGGTGAATGATATCGTCTTCATCTGAAACCCCTCCATTCTGTACAACAGCGTACATTAAAAGAGCAGAATGTCAAGAGGGTTCTCTTATCCTCCGTGAGCGGGGAGACCGCCTTCATCTTCCAGCACCTTCAATGCCTGAAGCAAGGCGTCGGCCTTGTGCAGTGTCTCATGGTATTCCCGCTCCGGGTCCGAGTCGGCCACGATTCCGGCGCCCACCTGCACGTGGGCGCGTCCGTCCTTGATCACGAAGGTCCGGATGATGATGTTGAGGTCCATGTCTCCGTTGAAGCCGAGATAGCCGATGGAGCCGGTGTACGGCCCGCGCTGCACGGACTCGAGCTCGTCAATGATCTCCATGCAGCGCACCTTGGGCACGCCGGTGATGGTCCCTCCCGGAAAGGCCGCCCGGATCAGGTCAAACAGATCCTTTTTCTCATGGAGCCGCCCGCGCACATTGGAGACGATATGGATCACGTGGGAGTACTCCTCCAGCGCCATGAATTCATCCACAGAGACCGAGCCGTAATCGCAGACGCGGCCGATGTCGTTTCGTTCGAGATCAATCAACATGATATGCTCGGCCCGCTCCTTTTCATTGGTAATCAGCTCCGCGCTCATGGCCTGGTCACCCCTGGCGTCTCTCCCCCTGGGCCGGGTCCCGGCAATAGGGCGGGTCTCCACGATTCTCTGATGCAGGCGCATGAGCCGCTCGGGTGAGGAACTCACCAGTTGAAAACCTTCAAAGTCCATAAACGCCGCAAAGGGTGAAGGGTTGATCTCACGCAGGACCTTATAGAGACGAAAAGGGTCGAGGTCCCCGATCTCTGCGGTCAGCCGCTGGGAGAGGTTGGCCTGGAAGATATCGCCCGCCCGGATATATGCCTTGGCCCGGCGGACCATCTCCATGTAATCTTCTTTCCCCATATTGGCGGCTACGGTAAAGTCCTTGGGTCCGGCGTCAGACTGAGCCGCTCTTTTCGAAGCAGGCGTAATCACCCTCTGGAGAAGCGCCTTGAGTTGTTCCGCACCCCGGTTGTATGCCCGGACCCTTTCTTCCTCTGCATCCGGGCGCCTCCTCAGCATGGGGACATGGGCCAGGATGATCTCCCGCTCCACATGATCAAAGACCACCACCGTATCCACGAACAGGAAATAGAGGTCGGGAATCTGAAGATCATCCCTGGCCGTCCTGGGGATGCGCTCAAGGAAGTGGACCGCATCGTACCCGATCATGCCCACGGCCCCGCCGGTAAAAAAGGCAAGGCCTTTCATTCTGACCATCGGGGTTTCCTGAAGCAGGCGTCGGAGCTCGGAAAAGGGGTTCCCCTGGATCAGGGTCTCATAGAGCCCTTCACGAATCCGGATCTGGTCATGCTTGCTCTCAAAGACCCGGAAAGGGCGTGAGCCCACGAAGGAATACCGGCCGATCTGTGATGTCCCCTTGACGGACTCCAGAAGAAAAGAATCCCTCCCCTCATGGACGCGCTCAAAGACCGAAGGCGGGTCGAGCGTCCCCATGGGGATCTTCAGGAAGATCGGAACCGCCTTGGGGCCCCGGGAAAGGTTTAAAAAATCCTTGAGTGTGGGGGTGATCTCTGCTCTTTCGGTTGTGGTCTCCATAGTGTAGATAGAAAATTTGTTTTAGATTCAACCATCATCCCTATGGCGCCGCCTTGATCACCCGGCCGGGGACGAAGAAGTGCGGACCGCCGAGATGGATGAGAAACTCGGTGCCGGGCTCTCCGATCTTCCAGACTCCGTCGAAGATCCCTCGGGTTACCTCAGCCTTGAGGGCCTTACCGATAAAAAGGGTATGGTCCCCGGACGTATAGGCGCTTTCCACCCGGCACTCCACATAGGCCACGCATTCCTTGATATGAGGCGCTTCCACAAATTCTCCGGGCTCGGACGTTAGTTCTGTCTCTTTGAACTTGTCCACGTCCCGGCCGGAATGGGTGCCGCAATAAAAGACCTCTTTAATCAGATATTCATTTGGAACATTGATGACATAGGCGCCGCTCCGGTCAATGAGCTTGTGCGAATGGTGACCCTTGGCCACAGCGACGGCAAAGAGGGGAGGATTCTTGCTGACCGGCGTCTGCCAGGAGACCGTCAGGATATCGGTCTCCCCCTTACAGGCCGAGGTCACAAGAACCGTGCAGCCCAGGGTGAGAAAGCGGTACGCCAGATCAATCTTCTCCGGGATTTTCATGGTAATGACTCCTTTTTTCACCCTCCCCTTTATCCCCTCCAGTCGAGGGAGGGGAAATTTTTCTATTGGCTATTTTCTATTTTTTCCCATCTCCTGACCCAGGGGACACTACGGCCAGGGAATATCTCGAAAGATCGATATACTTCCTGGCGATCCTCTGCACCTCCTTTGCCGTGACCTTCTCGATCCGTTCCGCATACTTCCGGTAGGCATCGAAGCCGTTCCCGTACAGTTCGTCAAGGGCCAGAGAGGATGCCATGGCCCCGTTGGTCTGGAGATCGATTTCAAACTGCCCGATCAGGTTCTTCTTGGAACGATCCATCTCGTCTTTGGAAACCTTTTCTTCACGGATGCGGCGAAGCTCGGCAATGATCCCTTCTTTTGCCTCGGCGAGTTTCTCCGGGCTGCAACCGATATAGGCCGCGAAGTATCCCGGATCCACACCCTCCTGGGTAAAGGAGGTCACGGCATAGGCCAGGCTTTTCTTGTCCCGAAGCTCCATGAAGAGCCGCCCGCTCTGCCCGGCCAGCACATTGTTCAAGACCTCAAGAGGATACCGGTCTTCGGATGTGACCGTGGCGCCGAGGAAACCGAGGATCATATGGGCCTGCTGGCGGTCCGCAGTCTCACGGCCTTCACGCACCTCATTCTGAGAAACCTCCTGTTTGATGTCCGGCTCGATGACCTTGTTTTTCTCCATCTTTCCGAAGAGGTCCTCGACCGCTCTGACCGCTTCCTTTTCCGTGATGTCTCCCACGATGGCGATCACCATCCGGTCCGGAGAGATCGAATCAAAATAGGCTTTTTCCAGATCCGTCTGCGAGAAGTCGGAAACCGTCTTCTCCTCTCCGATGACCCGCATTCGATAGGGGTGGGTCCGATACAGGGTCCTGCGGAAGAGGTTCCCGGCCCTCTGGGTCAGGATATCCTCCTGCTGTTTGATGTCGGTCAGGATATCCTGCCTGACCTTCTCCATCTCGGACGGATCAAAGGATGGATGCAGGAGGAGATCCGAAAGAAGATGCATCCCTCTAAAAAAATGCCGGCTCAAGATCGTGAGATCAGCGCCGAAGCTGTTCCGTCCGGAGAACCCGCTCACACTCCCGGCCATGTCCTCGATCTCCGCGGAGATCTCCGAGGCTCCGCGTTTATCCGTACCCCGATCCAGCATGGAGGCGATGAAATGATAGAGGCCGCTCGTGGCTTCGGTCTCGTAGCGCTGCGCACCCGGGAAGACGACCTTCACCGATACCGTGGGAACCGCATGATTCTCCTTGACGATCAGCCGGATGCCGTTTGCAAGGACAAGCTTCCGCGGCAGGCCCTCTTCCCCGGCTTTGGCCGGACGGGACGAATCGATGATCTTCCGGGTGATCTCTTCCACCATCCTCTTCAGACTTTCGGCATTGAGGTCCGTGCGCTGGTCTGGGGCAAGTAAAAGGGAAACGGTCAGATTCTCGGGCCTGAGATAGGTCCTGGCCAGGTCCATGATCTCCTGCGGTGTGACTGAGGCGATCCCCTTGAGGTAGGTTTTTTGATATAACGGGTCTCCGAAGTCGGATTCGTAATAACCGATCTTTCTGGCCTGGCCCTCCATGGACTCCTTGCTGTAAATGAAGTCGCTCTCCACATTGGTCCTCGCCCGGAAGAGTTCTTCCTCGCTCACCGGCTCCACCTGGAGGCGGTGAACCTGACGAAGGGTTTCCCTGAGGGCTTCTTCGATCTTCGAGACGTCCAGGGCTGCATCAATCAGCAGCATCCCCGGGTCTATGGGTGTGAAGGCATAGGAATAGATGCTGCGCACCAGTTCCTTTTCCCGCTTCACCTCCCGGTAGAGCCTGGAGGTCTCCCCCTGCCCCAGGATCATCCCGAGGAGGTCCAGGGCTGGATTCCGTGGATCGCGAAGATCGGGGATATGGTAGCCCATGTTCAGATAGGTCTGGGCGCTCTCCATCCTCGTGACCACAGCCCGGGTCTCTTTCTGCTCCGGCTCCTGCGGGACCTCATGCGTGAGATTCGGATTCGGGGCGTAACCGCTGAAGGCCTTCACAATCCGGGGAATCACCTCCTCGGCCTTGATGTCCCCGGCCACGATCAGGCTCATATTGTTCGGTACATACCATTGATGGAAATAGTTAAGGTATCGGTCCCGGGTAAGACCCATAAACGTCTTTTCGTAACCGATCACGGGCCTGCGGTACGGATGGGCCGCATAGGCCGTTTCGAACATCTTGATGCCCGCCACCTGGTCCTGGTCATCCTGCGACCGCTTGAGCTCTTCCAGTACCACCTCGGATTCCCTGGCCAGTTCGCCCGGATCAAATGAGGAGTTTTGGATGGCATCGGAAAGCACGTCCAGGCCCACATCAAAATACCGGCTGGCCAGGACGAGATGGTAGACCGTGTGGTCACAGGAGGTATAGGCGTTGATGTTCCCCCCGGCGGTCTCTACCTCCCTGGCGATCTCCCCCACGCCCCGTTTTTTCGTCCCCTTGAAGAGCATATGCTCAAACACGTGGGAGATTCCGGCCTGGTCGTCCTGCTCATAACGGCTTCCGACCTTGACCCAGACCTGCAGGGCCACCACAGGAGCGGCATGATTTTCTGAGATGACCACGGATAAACCGTTATCCAGCACAATCTTGGTGAGACCCTCCATACGTAAAACCTCCTTGTATCCTGTAGAACCCGTGTCCTCGGCATTGCAAACCTCCGGGCGGATCAGCCCTGAAACAATCAGCGCCACTCCCCAAAACGTCCAAAACCTCAAAAATCTCCGAGTCATATCCCTTCCTCCGTTTTAAAACCCTCTAAAAATATTCCACCCTTAATCCGGGAATTTGTTAAGGGTGTACCATATCTGAAAAACACCGTCATATGCAATACCAAATTTTTTTTGACAGACCGCAGGTCATATTATAGAGTAGGGCCAGCTTTTTCAGATCACCTCCAAAAGCGTGGGCGAAAACATCAGGGGTCAAGGGTTCCAGTCTTTTTCTCCGGAGATTTTGCCTGCTTTTCAGTATTTCACTTGAACCCTTGGCCCCTTGATTCCTATAACCCTGGGGTGATGAAAATGAAAAAAAACAGGATCCTGGTCACATGCCCCAAGGCGATCCCCCCTTACCTGAAACAGGAAATCCTTGCTCTTGGTTTCCCGGTCCTGTCCGAGACGATCGCGAGCGTGGTTACGGAGGGGACCATCGAGGATACGTTGAAACTCAACCTCTTCCTCCGTACAGGGCACCGCGTGCTCTTTTTGATGAGAGAATTTGGTGCAAGAGATGCCGAAGACCTCTACAGGGGAATCTCAGGAATCCACTGGGAAGATTACATCGCTTCCGACGGGTACCTGTGCGTGACGTCCAGCGTGGAGAACCCGAACATCAGGGATTCACGCTATGTCAATGTCAAGTGCAAGGATGCCATTGTCGACCGGATAAAGCAAAAACGCGGCCGGCGGCCGGATTCAGGCCCTGAAAGAGACCGGACCGTGGTCCACCTCTACTGGAAAGGGGAACACTGTTCGGTTTATCTGGACACATCGGGGGAACCCCTTCCCAGGCGAGGATACAGAAAGATCCCCCTGAAAGCGCCGATGCAGGAGACGCTTGCGGCCGCCGTGGTCCTGACAACCGGCTGGGACGGCAACGGGAATTTTATCAATCCCATGTGCGGCAGCGGGACCCTGGCCGTTGAGGCCGCATGGATCGGATTAAACAGGGCGCCCGGTCTTCTGAGAAACAATTTCGGATTCATGCACCTTACGGGTTTTAATGCTTCCTTATGGAGTGCGCTTCGCCGGGAAGCAAAAAAACAAGAAAGAAAAACCCTGAACGGCAGGATCATCGCCACCGATATCAGCCGTAAAGCCGTTGAGGGCGCAAAGAAAAATGCAGCGCAGGCCGGGGTCGAGCATCTGATCGAATTCCACGTAGGCGACTATTCGGAAACTCCGGTCCCGGATGGCGGCGGCGTAGTTGTGCTCAATCCGGAGTACGGCGAGAGGATGGGAAAAACCGAAGCGCTCGAAGGCGTCTACAGGGGGATAGGGGACTTTTTCAAACAGAGATGCAAGGGCTATACCGGCTATGTTTTTACCGGCAACCCCGGCCTGGCCAAAAAGGTCGGACTGAAAGCAAAAAAGAAAATCCCCTTTTTCAACAGCGAGATCGAGTGCAGGCTCCTTGAATACGAGATGTATGAAGGGAGCAGGAAGATGAAAAAAACAGGCTCGTCACCACTCCCGCCGCCTTGACATTTTCGCCGCCTTCTGACTTAATTGAAATCAAGGATCGGATCAATCACTTTAATTGAATTTAGGTAAACCCCCGGCTTTGCCGGAGGTTGATGACTTGACGCTTCATGCTCATTGAGCCTTTGTCAAGGAGGTCTTTCATGGTCCGGAAATTATTCCATACGGAAAAGGATGTTTCGGCCCTGGTCCTTCGAGTTCTGCTCGGGATCGTTTTCTTCCCGCACGGGGCCCAGAAAGTCCTCGGCTGGTTCGGCGGTCACGGATTTGCAGGGACCATGAATAGTTTCACCGGTTCTCTCGGGATCCCTCCTCTCTTCGCTTTTCTGGCCATCATGGCGGAATTTCTCGGGTCCATGGGACTGATCGTCGGGCTGCTGACCCGGGTCGCAGCCTTCGGCATCGCCTCCGTCATGGTCGTGGCCGTATGGATGCTTCATTTCGGAAACGGCTTCTTCATGAACTGGTTTGGAACCCAGAAGGGAGAAGGGTTCGAGTACCATATCCTTGCTGCGGCCATTGCCATCGCCCTGATGATCAAAGGGGGCGGCCTCTGGTCGCTCGACAGAATTCTGTCAGAAAAAATGGGAAAGAGATGATTAGAGGATCCGGAGCAAGATCTTGCAGATCAGCCACGCCATGAGGATGCTCATGGGGAGTGTAAAGAACCACGCCAAAACGATCTTTCCTGCCACACCCCAGCGCACAGCCCTGATCCTTTGAGTGGCTCCGACCCCCATGATACTGGTCGAGATGACATGGGTCGTGCTGACAGGAAGGCCGAAAAAGCTTGATATGATGATGATCAGGCTTGCCGATGTCTCGGCCGCGAATCCGTGGACGGGCTGGAGCTTCAGCATCTGCACCCCGAGGGTCTTGATCACGCGCCAACCTCCTATGGCCGTCCCCACCCCCATGGCCATGGCGCAGACCAGGATGACCCAGAAGGGAACCTCAAGGGCCTGGAGGAAGCCCCCGCTGACCAGAGAGAGGGTGATGATCCCCATGACCTTCTGGGCGTCATTGGAACCGTGGGAAAAGGCCATAAAGGCGGATGAGACGAGCTGAAGCCTGCCGAAGACCTTGTTGATTTTACCAGGAGAGCGGGTCCCGAAGAATGCAAGGATTGCCTTCATCAGGCAAAAGCCTCCCAGAATCCCCAAGACCGGAGAAATTAAAAGCGCCAGAAAGATCTTGGTCAGTCCCGCATACTCCAGAATCCCGATCCCCTTGAAGGCCACGGCCGCGCCCATGAGGCTCCCGATCAGTGCATGGGAGGCGCTCACAGGCATCCCGATCAATGTCATGGCCGCATTCCAGAGAAAGCTCGAGATCAGGGCCGAACCCACCACGATATTGGTGACGGAATCCGGGGCCACGATTCCGGAACCGATGGTCTTGGCCACGGCCGTGGAGGAAAACGCCCCCAGGATATTCATGATGGCGGAGAGGATGACTGCCTGTAAAGGGCTGAGCACCCGGGTGGAGACCACCGTGGCAATGGCATTGGCAGAGTCATTCCAACCGTTGCTGATATCAAAGAGAACGGCCAAAATCACGATGATAAGAATAACTTCAAGCATATTTTAAGACGATGCTCTCGAGGATATTGGCCACATCCTCGCAGCGGTCCGATGCATCTTCAAGATGTTCATAGATCTCTTTCCATTTGATGATCATCAAAGGGTCCTTGATGTCATCAAAGAGTTGTCCCAGGGCATCCCTGAAGATCCGGTCCACCTTGTTTTCCAGCCGGTTGATCTCAATACAGGTGTCGGAGACAAAGGAGTATTTTTTTTCTTTGAGATAACCGATGGTCCGGACAATGGCTTCGGTGGTCTTGTGGAGCGTCTTTGCCAGTTCAAGGGCCTGCGGGGTGCCGGCCTGTATCCTGAAAACGCTTAACCGATCCACGGCCCCCCAGATCAGGTCCAGGACATCGTCCAGCCGGGCCGCCAGGGTATGAATGTCCTCCCGGTCAATCGGCGTGATGAAAGTCATATTCAGCCTTTTCATGACCTCGTGCGTCAGGGTATCCCCTTTCTGTTCGAGGTCGTAGATTTTTTTGATCTTTTCTTCCAGGAGGGAAAAATCGGCAAAAAGATCCACGAGATGAGAGGACGCCTCATTGACATTATCCGCTGCTTGATCAAATATTTCAAAGAAATCGACCTGCTTGGGGAAAATTTTCATGTTTTTTACCTTATCGGGAACACCAGGCGCCGGATGAGGCCTGCCGGCTTTCTTTGTTATTTGTTTCAGATATTCTGAAAGACGAGAAGATATTAGCTGATCAGGTCCCTCCCGTCAAGGTATAATCACAGTTTAATGAAAATCATTTTTAAAATCCCTGCCGGATCAGCGCATCTCTTGCCGGGGATTGGGTCTGCGACAAAATTATAGGTAAATATTTCTCTAAGAGTGTCATTCCCCGACTCGATCGGGGGACCGGACAATGACAAACATATGTAATCCTGATGTGTACCCATAAATTTGTCGCACACCCCAGGGGATTTAAAAGAATTGACAAAACAGGAAAAATAAAATAGCCTGCGCCCATCCATGTGTATGGGTGGGCGCCTTAGTGGCCCTATTCGTAAATACGGTGGCATTCGAGTGCCGTAGGGCGGTCTCATCGGCGTTCCGCTCCTTGCGGTGTACCAGAGGGGTACGCCTCGGTCGCGCGCCTTGATGAACCCGCCCTACGACCCTCTCGGTACGTCACCATATTTACGAATAGGACCGCTTAGTTCTTCAAGGGATGGATGTTTTTATTATATTTTTAAAAAGGGTAAAGAATATGAAAATTCAAAAAGAATCGCATGTCACTATGGATTATCAACTGAGCCTCAAATCCGGGGAGGTGGTGGACAAATCCAAGCCCGATGAACCGATCGAGTTCATCTGCGGCTATAACCAGATCATCCCCGGTTTGGAAAAGGAATTAATGGGCCGGGAAGAGAACGACTCTTTTCAGGCAGTGATCCAGCCGGAAGATGGGTATGGGGAGCATGTTCCCGAACTGATCCAGAAGGTCCCGGTCAGCCATTTCTCTGAGGATTTGGAGCTCAAGGTCGGCATGACCTTTCAATCCAGGTCTCCCCAGGGGATGCCTGTGACCTTTGCGGTGACGGCTATCGAACAAGACATGGCGGAGATCGACCTGAACCATCCCCTATCCGGGAAGACTTTGGTCTTTGATATCGTGATCAAATCCGTCAGAAAGGCTTCTCAGGAAGAGATCGATGAGCTGAACAGCATGTCGTCCTGCGATCAGGGTGACGCTTCGCAATGCGGAAGCGGATGCAGTTGCGGCGGTTAGACCCTGAAAATTCGACCCGGGATACTGAATTCTCGAAACAGATAACTGCAAGATCATTACTTCTAATCAATATTCCAGGAGCAGATTATTGGTGCGGTTGATTAGTGCTTGGATTCGTAAATATGGTGACACATTTTTGTGTAGCAAGATCCGGTTAAATGCTCACTCAGTACTCAGTCCTGAGTTCATAGGTTCGTAATCGAAATTATGAATTGAAGGACTTAGTTTTTCTTCCATCTGCTCGAGCTTTTTCTGATAGGCATATTGCTGTTTATTGAGCTTTGCGTTCAGAAAATGTCCTATCAGCATGAACTTCACGTGATTCAGACCTTTGCCTCTCCATAAACAGGCTGCGCAAGAAGAGTTTAAAAAAAACTCCCGGAGCTTGTGGAAGCCGTCTGCCTGAAGAACCAGAACCATTTGCCGGTTCGTCTGATGTTTCAGGACGAGGCTCGCTTGGGTCGGATGAGCGATCCCCGTTCCTGCTGGGCGCCGGCGCCGTTAAGGCCCATGGTGAACCTGGCGCTGGTGCGGGAATTCAAGTATGAGTACGCGACTGTGAGTCCTTGGGGCCGTGGATTAAAAGTCTCAACTTGATTGCAAGTTAGAATAAGAAGCGGATCGGTCATGTCCGGCGTTCGAGTGCGGCGCTCTTGGTTTCCGGGATCTTTCTTCCGAAGATCCGGGTCAGATAGATGCTGAGTTCGTACATGATGACGAGAGGGATGGCCATACAGGTCTGGCTCACCGGGTCCGGAGGGGTGAGGATCGCTGCCACGATGAAGATGATGACGATGGCGTGTCTTCTTTTTTTGGCCAGCCCCTGGGAGGTCACGAATCCGATTCTGCTCAGAACGACCATGATCAAGGGGAGTTGGAAGACGAACCCGAAAACCAGGGTCATCGAGATATAGAAACTGATATAGCTTGCAATATTGATGGTGGACTGAAGTGTGGGATCAAAGCTGAGAAAGAACTCGGTTCCATAGGGGAGGATGACCAGGTAGCAAAGGCCTGCGCCGAGCAGGAAGAAGAGGCTCCCCATGATGATAAACGGCAGGACATATTTTCTTTCTTTCTCCAGGAGCCCCGGCGCCACAAACATCCACATCTGGTAGAGGATGACCGGGATCGAGAAGAAAAGACCGGCGTAGACCGATACCTTGATATGGACAAGGAAGGGTTCCATCAGGGAAAAATACCTGAGCGGCTCGTTTTTCATGGATTTCTTGATCGGCGCCTGGACAAACTCCAGGATTTGGAATCGGAAGATATAGCATACGATTGAGGCGGCCACGATGCAGATCGTCATCTTGATCAGCCTGGAGCGGAGTTCCACCAGGTGTTCGGTCAGGGGCATTTTTTTGTCTTCAATCATGACCTCAACCCAAGAATTTCACGGGATATGGACGGAGGATCCAGACTCCCAGGAATGATATAAAATAAAAAACATCCGGCTACTCTTTTGCACCCATGGCCTCTTCCGCTGCGACGGCGATCTCCTCGAGGTCATGGTCCTGAACCGTTCTCACGTCCAGAATGAATCGGTTTTTTCTAATCCGTCCGATGACCGGGGGATCGGCAAAGCGGAAGGACTCTTCGATCTCGTTTACAGAAACCTTCGATGAGTAAAGGGAGACCACCCAAGTCGGGATGGCGGCTTCCGGTGAGGCGCCGCCGCCGACCTCGGAGACATCCTGCTCGACCTCGATAACCAGGGCGTCTCCAATTCTGGATCGGATCATCGCCGAAAGTTTTTCGGCCCTGAATTTCAGCTCGCCGGCCGGCAGGGTCATCATTCTCAGTGCGGGGATCCGTTTCAGGGCTTGGCCTGGGTCCATCCATTCCCGCAAGGTCGATTCCAAGGCCGCAAGGGTCATCTTATCGACCCGCAGGGCCCTGGTGAGCGGGTTTTTTTTGATTTTGTCGAGGATGGCTTTCTTGCCGGCCAAGATCCCGGCCTGCGGCCCGCCCAGAAGCTTATCCCCGCTGAACGTCACCAGATCGACACCTTCGTCAATGGATTCCTGCACCGTGGGTTCCTTTTTTAATCCGTATTCAGAGAGGTCGATCAGGCTCCCGCTCCCCAGATCCTCCACGAGCTGGAGGTCGAATTCGAGGGCGATCTCCTTGATCTCTTTGCGGGAGACCTCCAGGACAAACCCTTTCATTTCAAAGTTGCTCAAATGGACCCTGAGCAGGCAGGCGGTTTTCGGGCTGACGGCATTCCGGTAATCCCTGGGGTGGGTCTTGTTTGTGGTCCCCACTTCGATCAGGGTGCAGCCGGATTTCCTGATCACGTCAGGGATCCGGAATGAGCCGCCGATCTCCACGAGCTGGCCCCTGGAAACGATGACCTCTTTGTCCTCGGCCAGGGTGTTCAACGCAAGGAGTACGGCGCCGGCATTGTTGTTGACCACCAGGGCCGACTCGCTGCCGGAGAGCCGGCAGAGGATCTCTTCCACGTGGCTCTCGCGCGAGCCGCGTCTCCCTGTTTCAAGATCATACTCCAAGTTGGAATATCGGGACGAGACTTCCGCTACATGGTCCATGGTCTCCTGGGATAGGACCGAGCGGCCAAGATTGGTATGGATGACCACGCCCGTCGCGTTGATCACCGGCCGGAGTCGGCAGCGCCCCAGGGTCTTCATGGACTCCATGACGAGCGGAATGATCATCATCAGGCCGGTTTCCTCATCGGACATCGGAAATCCGGAGAGGATTTTCTCACGGATCCGGTTGAGGACACTCCGTATGGCATCCAGGATCAGCCATCTCGGCGTTTCCTTGAGCGCCTGCTGGATGTCCGGGGCATTCAGGACGGTTTCAACGGCGGGTAGATTCCGAAGTTTTTTGTTTCCTTGATTCACTCTTGGTTCCTTGTTTGATCCTCGGCGGCATCTCCCAAATGAGTTCTTAAGGTCTCCCTCCGGCTGTTCAGATTCATGTAAAATACCCTATCGCGCACATTCAAGTCAAGATGGTTCCGCGGGGATGTGCGACAAAAATGTCTGTCCTTCGATCCCCCGATCGGGCCTGTCCTCCGACTTGATCGGGGGATCGGAGGACAGGGCCAACCGGAGCATCCACTCCTTATGTTTTGTCTGGATTCCCCGATCGAGTCGGGGAATGAGTGTTAGAGAAATGGTTACCTATAAATTTGTCGCAGACCCGGGCGGAACAAGCGCCTTGACAACACTTTATAAAAAGAATATAAATAGGTTGATTTTCTGATTCGAAACCCGATTTTAAAACTTAACAGTATCTATGCAGACATCCGGACTCCTCTTCTCGTCGCTGAACCTTCCCGAATCTGTCATCAAAGGAATCGATGCGGTGGGCTTTACCCATTGCACCCCTATTCAGGAGCAGGTCTTTCCGTTCTCCTTCAGGGGCCGGGATGTCGCTGGACAGGCACAAACCGGCACCGGCAAGACCGCCGCTTTTCTGATCACCATTTTTACCAGGCTTTTGGGGCATGAGCACAAAAGACAACCAGGGGCGTCACCGCGTGCCTTTATTATAGCGCCCACCCGGGAACTGACGGTACAAATCTATGAAGAAGCAAAACTGCTCGGCCGGTTTACCGATTTTTCCATGATGGCCGTTTATGGCGGCGTTGATTATCAGAAGCAAAGGGAAGAGTTAAGAAAAGGGGTGGACATTCTGGTAGGGACCCCCGGCAGGCTTATTGACTATTTCAAACAGCGGGTCTTTAACCTGAAAAACACGGAGATCCTGGTTATAGACGAAGCCGACCGGATGTTCGACATGGGATTCATCAAGGACCTTCGATTCCTGCTTCGGAGGCTTCCCCCCTATTCAAAACGCCAGTCCATGCTCTTTTCCGCCACGCTTTCTTACCGGGTCATGGAACTCGCGTATGAACACATGAACCTTCCGGTGAAGCTTTCAGTCTCAAAAGAACGGATCACGGCGGAACATGTAGAGCAGACGCTCTACCATGTGGGAAAGGATGAGAAACTCTCCTTTCTTCTCGGTTTGCTGCGTCACGAGGGGGCGAAGCGGATTCTTATCTTTATCAATACCAAGGTGGTGGCCGACCGGCTCACTCGGTTGCTGAATGCCAACGGGTACAAGACCGGCGCCATCACCGGAGATATCCCGCAGCCTAAACGATTGAAGATTCTGAGAGACTTTAAGGAAGGCCGCCTTCCCATCCTTGTGGCGACCGACGTGGCATCCCGCGGGCTTCATATCGAAGGGGTCACCCATGTGATCAACTACGATCTGCCTCAGGATCCGGAAGATTATGTGCACCGAATCGGCAGGACCGCTCGGGCCGGCGCTTCAGGCAAGGCGATCAGCCTGGCTTGTGAGGAATATGTCTATTCCTTGGAAGAAATCGAGAATCTGCTCGGACAAAAAATTCCAGCCATGAGGCCTGACGAGTCCTTCTTTGTCCCCGTCATCAAACCGCCTCCTCAAAAAAGGCGAAGAAACGAACAGCAGCTTCAGAGGCATTCAAAACCTTTCCGATCCGGAGGAAACCAAAGGACCCGCCGGAATCAAGCTCGATCGGGCGCCTCAAGGCGAAATTCCGGTTGATTTTCTCGGAAATGACTGCGCCTCTTCAGGAAGAGGGATCAGTATCCCCCCGGCCTTTCACCACGAATTCATCTCCCTTCAAGGGGCATCTTTGCTTTACCGGCCTGCCTGCCGCGGACGCGGCGCAGACCGGCAAAGGGAATCAACGAACACCCATCAAGTCGTTTCACCTTGACAAATTTCCCACGGGCGCATAGTATTAAAACGCATATCGGATGGTTTTTAAAAGGAGAAAAATATGTTTGGAGTCGGGATGCCGGAGCTCTTGGTCATTCTTGTCGTGGCCCTGATTATCTTCGGTCCCAAGAAACTTCCGGAATTGGCCAGATCCTTGGGAAAGGGATTTGCGGAGTTCAAAAAAGCCTCCCATGAATTCAAGAATGCCATGGATATGGAGAGCGAGAAGAACGAAAAGGGTGAAGCGGCCGGCAAGTCGGCCGCCATACCCAAGGAGACGGCTGCCTTAGCGTCGCCGCCGTTACAGACTGAGACACCCTCCGGCGTTGAGCAAAAAGCGGCCGGTCCGGAACAGGAACCTGCAAAAACCGGCCCGGAACCCAAAGCCTGATCTTTTTCATGAAGCCTCGATCCATACTGATCTTTGCCAAGGAACCCCGGCCGGGTTTTGTAAAGACAAGGATGTGCCCTCCCTGGTCTCCCTCGGAGGCAGCGGATCTTTATCTCTGTTTCATTCGGGACACCTTGCTCGCGGCATCCAAGGCGCAGGATGCGGTCCCTTACCTTTTTTTTGATCCGCCGGAGGCGGTCTTTTTTTTCAGGGAGATTGTACCGGCCGGGTTCATCCTGCTCCCCCAGCAGGGGGCCGACTTCACCGAACGCTGCGCTCATTCCGTGAAAGAGGCCTTCAGAAGAGGGCACACCAGAATCGTTCAGATCGGGACGGATACCCCGCAGATCCGGGCAGAGCACATTGAAGCGGCCTTTGGGCTGCTTGGAGAATACGACATGGGATTCGGCCAGACAAAAGACGGAGGCTATTATCTGTTGTCGCTTTCCCAGCCTGCCGTCGGGATCTATCAGGGTGTGGTCATGGGCCGGGATACGGTCGGAGATCAGATGCTCACCCATGCCGGAAGGCTCGGACTCAGGATCAAGATCCTGCCTGCATGGACGGATATCGACACCCATGCGGATCTCGTGTCGCTCGAAGCGGATCCTAACGTGATTCTGGGAGAGCATACCCGGGAATTTCTCCGCTTAAGACGTCATTCTCACTCCGCTATCTCCCCCGATGGTTGATCCGGGGTCTGACTGAAAAAATGATAGGCCCGCTTCGGGGGGCTTTTCTTTTAATCGTTGGGTTTATGGTTGTTTTATCCTGCGGGATTCAAGACGCGATACGGCTGATCCTCTCTATGGACCGGTCTCTTCTTGAGATCGTTCTCCTTTCCCTCAGGGTTTCCGGCGCCTCTGTGCTTCTCGGAGCATTCATCGGAATCCCTCTGGGGTCTCTGGTCGGGCTGAGGCGCTTTCCCGGCCGGGACGTGATCGTCACGCTCCTCAACACCTTCATGGGTCTGCCTCCGGTGGCGGTGGGTCTTGCGGTCTACCTGATGCTTTCACGAAGCGGCCCGTTCGGCGTGTTGGGGCTTCTCTTCACCCCGGCGGCCATGATCATTGCACAGACGATCCTGGTCACTCCGATCATTGCGGCCCTGACCCACGCGGCCGTGGGGGGCGTGGATCCCCTGATCCGGGATGCGGCCAAATCCCTGGGGGCGGGCGCCCTGGATCAGGGATTTGCTCTCCTTCGGGAATCGCGGTATGCCATTCTGTCAGGCGTGATCGCCGGTTTCGGCAGGGCCATCGGAGAAGTGGGCGCCGTCATGATCGTCGGGGGGAACATCACCGGTTCAACCCGGACCATGACCACGGCCATGGTCCTCGAGACCGGCATGGGGAACTTTGAACTGGCTCTGGCCCTGGGGATGATACTTCTGATGCTTGCCTTCCTGGTGAACATGGGGCTGCATCTCTTGCAGGGGAAGGGTTAGGCGGCTTGCCCCCGGAGCGGATCTTTTTATGGATTAAATGATGACCTATGCCTTGCAGATCCAAAACCTCAGGAAAAGTTATCAAGGGAGCGAAGTCCTTTCCGGGTGCACTCTTGATCTCGAGGCCGGTAAGGTTCATGCCCTGCTGGGTCCCAACGGGGCCGGGAAGACCACCCTGCTCAGGATCCTCGACCTCCTTGAAGAGCCGACGGAGGGATCCGTCCGTTTCAACGGATTCAAAGAAGAGGCTCGGAACAGGAATATCATTCGAAGAGAGATCACCATGGTCTTTCAGCGGCCTGCCCTGTTTAAGACCACGGTCTATGGCAATGTCGCCTACGGCCTGAAGCTCCGTCAGGCGCCGGGGGAGGAGATACGGCAGCGTGTAGGAGAGGTCCTGAATCTGGTGGGGATGTCGGACTCTGCCGGGCGGGAGGCGCACACCCTTTCTGCCGGGGAAGCCCAGCGTGTGGCCCTGGCACGGGCCCTGGCCGTCCGGCCAAGGATCCTTTTTCTGGATGAACCCACGGCCAACCTGGACCCTTACAACTCCAGGAAGGTGGAGGAGACCATTCTTGAAATCAAGTCACAGGGCCGGACCACCATCCTTCTGGCCACGCACAATCTCTTTCAGGCTCAACGGATCTCCGACCGGGTCGTCTTTCTTTATGCGGGAAAGGTCGTGGAAAACGCGGATACCCGGACTTTTTTTGAACATCCGAAGGAGGATCTCAGCCGTCAATTCATCAGAGGAGAATGGATATGAAAAGAATCGCATTGTTTTGGATCGGCGCCTTGATCCTTTTTTCTATGCCATGGTCTCCATTATCCGCCGAGGATGCCGTCCGGATCCGAATGGCATCCACCACCAGCACCCAGAACTCCGGACTGTTGGATGTTTTACTGCCGGCTTTTGAGAAGGCCGAGGAGGGGAGGATCAAGGTGGATCTGATTGCCGTGGGCACGGGGCGGGCCCTTAAGATCGCGGAGCGTGGGGATGCGGACCTGGTCTTCGTCCATGCCCCGGAGCTCGAGGAAGAGTTTGTTAAAAAAGGTTTCGGCGTCAACCGGCGTCCGGTCATGCACAACGATTTTGTGGTCCTCGGTCCGTCATCCGATCCCGCGGGAGTCAAGGATGCGCACACGGCCATGGATGCCTTTCAGAACATTGCAAAACAGAAGGCGTCCTTCATCTCCAGGGGAGACCAGTCCGGGACCCATCTCAAGGAACTGGCCATATGGAGCAAGGCAGGGGTGAACCCCGGAGGGGAGGGATGGTATGTGGAAGCAGGCTCAGGCATGGCTTCGACACTCCGGATAGCCGAAGAAAAACAGGCCTACACCCTCTCGGACCGGGGGACCTACCTGAACTACCGGGAGAGGATCCATCTCCCTATCCTCTTCCAGGGAGATCCGGTATTGCACAATCCTTACGGGATCATGGCCGTGAACCCCAAGCGCTTTCCCCATGTCCATTACAAAGAGGCCATGCGCTTCATTGACTGGATCCTGTCGCCCGAGGCGCAGAGTCTGATCGCCTCCTACAAGATCGCCGGGGAATCCCTCTTTTTTCCGGACGCGGTGGAACAAAAGCATTTTGCCCCATCCGGGCCGTGAATGTTTCCCCTTGCCGAGTTTTCACTTGCCATACCATGGTACTTTGTCTATAATGATAACCATCTTAGAGGCGCCTGAAAAATTAATTTTTATGCGGTTTTATCCAGGGCCTGAATAGAGGGATCGAGATCAGATAAGGGATTATTTTCATGGGGATTCTTCCCATTCTGCATTATCCGGACGAAATCCTGAGAAAGGTCTCAAAACCTGTGGAGACGATCACGGATGAGATCCGGGAACTGATCGCCAATATGATACAGACCATGTATGCGGCGCCCGGTGTGGGGCTTGCCGCCAATCAGGTCGGGGTGCTGAAAAGGATTGCCGTCATAGACGTGAGTTCCGGCAAAAAGGCCGATTCCCTGATGGTGATGATCAATCCTGAGGTGCTGTCACGTGAAGGGGAAGAAAGCTATGAGGAGGGGTGTCTGAGCGTCCCCAACTTTACCGGAGATGTGGAAAGGGCCCGGTTCGTTCAGGTCTGCTATATGACCAGGGAGGGAAAAGAAATGACCATCCGTGCTGAAGGCCTCCTTGCCAGGGCCGTTCAGCATGAACTGGACCATTTAAACGGCATGCTTTTTATTGACCGGCTCCCTCCGATGAAAAGGGACATGATCAAACGGAAGATCAAGAAGGCGATCCGGCAGGGCGTTTACCAATATTGACGGCTTCGTAAAAAGTCCAAAACTTGCCCTCTCCCTTAAGAGACTGTGTCACAATTCAAGGAGGTCAGGGGGACGAGGCAGGCTTCTTGTGGCCACAGCCAGGTTATTTTTTCAAGAGGGAGGTTTCGATTTTTCAAGACGGCATCGGATCGATTTGGTATAATCTTCTCCTAAGAAAGGAGAGCGCTATGGCCTATCGATACGGAGAAGACGTGCATCAAGCGGTACTTTTCCCCCAGACCCTGGACGAATATGTTTCTCTCGATCATCCAGTTCGAGCCTACGACGCCTTTGTCGATGCCCTGGATTTTAGCAAGTTGGGGATCACGTTGAACGACCATCAAGTGGGGAATTCCGAGTATGACCCCCGGCGCATGTTGAAACTTCTGATCTTTGGATATTCGTATGGGGTGAAGAGTTCCCGGAAGCTGGAGCGGGAGACGTATAATAACGTGGCCTTTATGTGGCTGATGCGGAGGCTGACGCCGGATCACAAGACCATCTCCGAGTTTCGTCGGGAGCACAAGGATGGGCTCAAGAAGGCCTTAAGACTTTGTGCGAGACTCTGCATGAGGCTGAATCTGATTGAGGGGAATGTGCTCTTTGTGGATGGGACGAAGATTCGGGCGAATGCGGGGCGCGGGCAGAACCATACGGAGGCTTGGTACCGCAAGAGACTCAAGCATCTGGACGATCGGATTGATCAGTTGCTTCGGGAATGTGAGGATCTCGATGATCAGGAGGGAGATCTGGGGTCCTTGGTGAAGATGGACAAGGATCTCACCCATGCGGAAAGCTTGAAGAAGCGGGTGGAAGGAGTGCTTGAGGAATTTCGGGAGCATGGCACAAAGACCCGGAATGGAAAGGAACGGACCATCAATTTGACCGATCCGGAGAGCGCCCTGATGAAGAGCGTGCAAGGGTCACACGCCAGTTATAATGTACAGAGTGTGGTTGACGACCGACACGGTTTGATCGTTTCGGTGGATGCGGTTCGTGAGGGAAGCGATGTCAACCAATTTTGTAAGCAGATCGTTCAGGCGGAAGCGGTTTTGGGGAAGACCTGTGATGTGGCTTGTGCGGATGCGGGTTATGCCGACACGGAGGAACTTTCGATTATCGATCAGCGAGGCACGAAAGTGATCGTGCCCTCCCAACGCCAGGCCTTGCACGAGGAGGAAAACTCATGGAGCAAAAGGGTCTTTACCTATGATCAGGAAGGCAATTGTTACACCTGTCCGGAGGGGCACAAACTGTCCTATGAAGGAAAAGATGCCCACGGGAAGAAGCTTCTCTATCGTATTGTGGATGCCGCCCTTTGCCTATCCTGTCGGAACTTCGGAGTCTGCACGAAAGCCAAGAAGGGCCGAAAGATTGTCCGGTTAGCCAACGAGGAGATCAAGGAGAAACTGGAACGGCAATATGAGCAGCCCGAATCCCAGGAGATTTACGCCCGCCGCAAGGCCTGCGCCGAGCATCCCTTTGGCCACGTCAAGCGGAATCTGGGGATCACGGGCTTCCTGCTTCGCGGCCTGAAAGGAGCGGGCGCTGAGATTTCGATTGCGGCCGTTTGTTTCAATGTCGCCCGGATGATCACAATCCTGGGAGGTGTTCCGGCGATGATCGCCAAACTTGCCACGGTGGGGGTGTAATCCCCCCGATGTTTTTACCAACCTGCTGACGGGGGGCAAAAGAGGGCGAGAAACAGCCTGGAATCCGGACGAGGATGCGGGCTTTGGTCCTTCTCTCCATTTTGATGTGACAAGATGCAGTACTACCGCTCCCCGCAGGGATTATGACACAGTCTCCTGGTGGGAGGGGATGAAGGGGAGGGGGGTAACAGGGTAAATTCACAGCATTTCTCACCCTCACCCCCACCCTCTCCCATCAAGGG
>Ga0100402_1001534_pt1 | contig 26723 bp, 35 predicted proteins | sample CryGeyme20150102_FD_80419 | JGI IMG/M metagenome (GOLD analysis project Ga0100402, IMG submission 80419) | Groundwater microbial communities from Crystal Geyser aquifers in Utah, USA - Crystal Geyser metaG 2015-0102 | ecosystem: Environmental > Aquatic > Deep subsurface > Groundwater | place...
AAAGGACTCCTCGTCAGAGTCACTCTAGTAGGTCGTACCTGGAAACGGGTATGGGTTCTCTTTGGAGAATCGCGATGGCGGGGAGCCTTTTGTATTCCTGCTATTTTAAAAACCTACTAGAAATATGAATCCAACAAAAAGAAGTGAGTATGCAGGTAAAGTTTTATTATTCCTCATTGGAGTGATAATTGTAATGTTAATTTCAAATTGGGTCTCTCATAGAGATGAAAGATCCCAAAAAGTAAAAGGTGCCCCTAAGGCAGAAATGAGTACGATTACTGATACTAAGGTAAATATTATCTCTCAAGGATATATTGAAAAATTACTCAACTCTCCGTCCACCGCAAAGTTTTCAAAAAATAGCTACACCGTAAAGAGTCTTGGAGGAGGTTCATATGAAGTATCTTCATATGTTGATTCACAGAATGGCTTTGGTGCAATGATTAGAAGTAATTACCAAATAACGTTAGCCTACTCTACTGGAGATTGGGCTGATCTCTCAAGCTGGGATCTTCAAAAGATAGTATTTGATGGAGAGGTTATATACGATATTGCTTGGGCAACTTTTTAAACTATGAATATAAAAAACACTTTACGTGATTCGTTTAAGAATCTCGATGTTATATATAAATTAGCAATTGCTGGAGGTATAGGAATAGTCATACTTCTGTATATCTTACTAATTTCATATAGACACAATGCTATCCCTAAAATAACACTCAACCCAGATGAGCAAGTTGTGTTTATAGAATCAAACACCTACACCATTGAAGGATCTATTAGACCAAAGAAATCTCTTTTGGAGATAGATGGAGGCAAGGTGGAAATATCAAAAGATGGAACTTTTGAATATCAAGTAAACCTTGAAGAAAGAAGACAAACCTTCACACTTACAGCGACAAATAAGCATGATGATGAAAAGACCATTTCTCGAGAACTTCTCATCGTTCAGTCATACACAAAAGAAGAACTCGAAGCCATGAGGCCAGAGGATCTGGGTGAATGGAAAGTTGAAGCCGATGATTTCAACTATCTAAGCTCAAATCAGATTAATGTGTTCCAATCGTATCAGAATCGAACTGTTGTCGGAAAAGTCTCTCGTAGAGATCTTGTAATACTTCTTGAGAAAGATGCCGTGAATGATTATTGCAATATCAAGAATTCAGATATTCAAGGATGGCTCGCATGCGGATGGCTACAGAAGAATTAATCATCAATAGAAATATATACAGCAACTTTACCAGTTCCGTAATAGACATACTCACCCCCACACAGAGAATATTCTTCTGCATGATTTTTAAGAGATACTTCATGCATGACAAAAGCCATAATGTCTTCTTTTTTTCTGCTTTCAAGATACTTGGCGTATCCCTCAATATCATATCCATCAGAAGTCACAAATCTTTTTGGAATATAGAACACCTGAGAAGTGTTTAGTCTGTACTGAACCTCTTTCTCTTTCTTTGGATCCTTCATCTCTTTAAGAAGTTTCTTCTGTTCTTTTTCAGAATATCTCTCTTCCCATAGGCACTTGTTATTCATATCAAACAAAGGACATGGAATGATTGAAATTGGATCTAATACTTTAACCCTGCCGTAGAATTTTTCTGTCCGCAGTTGTTCAAAGATATTACCTGAACTATTAATCTCACCTGTAAGGATGGTCTTCTGGTAGAAGTGGTTTGAGTTGTAGATATTCTGACCAAGCCATTTATGAATATTTCCATCATGAGATTCTTCTAGATCGTAGCAAACAACAAGATCTGGAGACCTTCTCTTATGCCTGATTCTTCTCGGCTCCATGGGATATGAAGTGAATGAAATACGAGCCCCTCGATTCTTTACAAAGATATTCCATCCATCACAGTCTGCATCTGTAACTCCATGATCAAAAATATGTAGATCTTTATTTTCAAGAAACTCACTCTTGAGTTGCTCATAAAGCTCTTTTGCTTGAGTACGCGAACCACAAACAATCACACAGTTTGTGTATTGACTCTTTCCAAGGACGCGCCAGAGAACATGCGAGATGGTGAGTATCTCTTTTACATATGAATCAGGAAAGGTTGGATATACGAGATGTTTGATATCACTCTCAGCATCGTTAATCATCATAAGTTGAAGTATTCCTAGCTTGTATTCAAACAAGTGAGACATACAAAGTATGGTGAACATAAAGAAACTGGAGGACATGATAATAGTGAGTAATTCAGGATTTTCTGTAACAAGAACTTCAAGCTTTTTGAGGTTAACCTTTTTCATGGAAAAGCTTTATGAATCTAGTAACAAGACTACGCAAGTCTTTAGAAGAAGAACCGTCATTTTTATCTTTCTTTCTCCTGTCATATCTGTCACTGTTATTACTCAACCAGTACTTGGTAGCTCCATGATGACCATCCTTAATCTGACTGATTAACTGTGACTCGGCTACATCCGAGACAGTGTCTCGACCAATCTCAAGAGCTTCTTTGACTCTTCGTTGAAATTCTGGGTCACTTTGAAGCCATCTATAGTATGTCGACCTATGGATACCAACCTTCTGACACGCCGATTCAGCAATCGGTGTTCTCTCAAGCATATTCACAATGGCAGTCATGTTAGCTTTCGTCTTTCTCATACAGAAGATGAGCCTTAGAGTTTGTAAGGTTCTCAAAACGAGAAATGATTGTCTGTGCGTACTCGATATCAATCTCAGCTCCACAACAAATACGACCTGTTTGTTGGCATGCTATGAGGGTGGTTCCTGAACCAAGAAATGGATCATATACGACACCTCCTATCTTCGTACTATTCAGTATGATTCGTGAGATAAGAAGATTGGGCTTAATTGTGGGATGGATTAGACTCCTGCTTGGCTTTGGGTAGAACATCACACTCTTATCTTTCGCCTTATGGAAGAGATGAGTACCGTACCATCCATACAGAATTAGCTCATGCTGTGGAGCATAATCTTTACGAGCAAGTGTTGCTTGATTCTTTACCCAAACAATAAGCTGTGAGAAATATACATCACACGCATCCATTGCTCGCTTCAGTGCAAAGAGCATCTTGTCGCAGTTAAAGATATAGATACTATTTTTCTTTGCCATATATGGAAGTACAACCTGTATCCATCGAGTGCTAAATGCGGTATATGCATCGTCATTAGTAATATCATCATTTGCTATTGTTTTGTTTTTTGCAGGAACAGCAAGGTTTACTTTAGATGCGACATAGTCGATTCCATATGGAGGATCGGTTATGATTGCATTAACTGAAAGACCTTTGCATAGCTCTCCAACAAGAACAGAGTCCAAGCAATCACCAACTAATAATCGATGCTTTCCAAGTTGCCAGATCTGACCTTCTTTAATTAATCTTTTTTGCTTTTGTATTTGTGAGAGTTTCATATCTGTTGATGATTATTTGAGCGAATAATGGTTCTTGTTCGACCATGTAGCAGGTACGTTTTAATTGTTCACAAGCGATGAGTGAAGATCCTGATCCACCAAAGCCATCGAAAACAATATCTCCAGGGCGAGTCGTTCGACGAAGCATTTTTTCGTATAAAGTTGGAGGCTTCTGGCATGCGTGCTGTTGTTCCTGAGGATTGATCCTCTGAATAATCCAAAGATCAATAATATCGAGAATATCATCGTAGGCTCGACTACCATTCCCGACATTTTTATTCAATATCTCAGTGAGGTTAAGAACCTTGTCCGACAAGTACGGCTTATGAATAGTTCCGTACACACACGATTCTGTAGATGCGTTAAAAGCTACGTTAGGGGTCGGATTGCCTGACATTTTAAACCATGAACACAGGCGGCGGAGCGTTATCCCTAGCTCCATGTAGAGCTTTTGAGTGAGCCATACGTAGTTTTGAGAGCAGAACCAGAACCAATGACTATTCTCCGCAAGATGAGGAAATATTGCTTTCATTGAATCTCTAACAAACTCTTCATATTCTGGAATACTCTTGTTGTCATCTAGGGGTTCAATGTTCGAGTAGTTAGCCTTTCCACCTGCACCCGACTTATAGCTCAGCCCTTGGTTGTATGGATTATCACAAGCTACACAGTCAATCTTCTTGTCTTCACATAGGGTGGACATAACTTTTGGATCTCGACAGTCACCCACGATCAATCGATGTTGCCCGAGTTGATATAGATTTCCTGATTTTATGTTTGTTTTTTTAACTTCCTCAATTTCTTTCGATAAGTCATGGTTATCATCTTCAATTTCTAGATGGTCATCAAAGATGTTTGAGAGGTCGACCTCATCAAACCCAGATTCAAGAATTGTCTCAAGATCAAAGTTTGCAAGTTTCTCCCAATCAAAATCTCCATGCACTCGGTTTGCAATGAGAGAATACTGATCAAATTCTTTTTGACTTAATTTTCGTGAAGGGATTCGCACTTCAACTTCTTCATCCTGCTTACCAAGCTCAACCAAGACAGTGAGTCTTTGGTTTCCGCTAATGACAGTGAGATCAGTGTCGACGACAATGGGTTCGACGTAATTAAACTTCTTTAAACTTTTCTCAAGTTCTTTTTTCATGCGAGGAGTGATGCTCCGTGCATTGTTTGGATTGTTGGCGAGATCAGAAACTTTTTTTGTTTCTGTTCGCCATGCAAGCTTTGTGTGTTTTGACATAATGATTATTTGCTTAGGTTTATAAGTGGTACCTGTATATATATTCGCCTGGATAAAATATGCCGTCAAAACGGAGTTTTTTGAGACAGAAAAAACAAAAGAGCCTGCATTTACAGGCTCTTTTAATATATTTTCCACTCCTATTGTTTTTCACTTCGTAAACGATAATAAGGATTTAACTTGTATGAGTTGTATCCTTCTTTTTCAATTAGCTCCTGTTCAACCTTTCCTTGCCCGCTTGCAAAGGCAAATTTGTGATTGATTCTATCCTTTGCTTTTCGAGCTGTTTCGATATCTTTGTAACCAGCCTCTTCTTGTAATCTATTTATTGAAACAGCTTCATCTGAATTAAGTAGTATTTCAAATATCCGTGCCTGACCCTGAGTTATCTCTACAGGCTGATTAGTAATTTCAGATAATTTTAAAGTATATTTTCCTCCTTCTTTTTCTTCATACGAAAGACGCAGACTACCAAGGTCTTTCATTTGGCTTATAGGATGAAGATCAAACTTGTCCCAGAGTGTTCTTGGAAAGCGAAATATTGCAGACTCTCTGATAACTTTTTCTGGTAGGGTGACTCTCTCACTAACCTCCATGTCCATGGTTCCATCATCGTGCAGGTAGTTAGTAATAGAAATCATTCCACCCTTTGGGCTTTTTTCTTTACGTGTAAAACTGTTTATCTCTTTTCTCTCCTTCATATCTTAAGTATATCGTAAACCTCTAGCACTGTCGCATTTGTCGCTTTTTTGCGTATACTTATATTTATGTGTATTCAAAAGTTGTACAACAAACATGTATTGCCTAAGTATCTAAACTGGACCATGGGTAATCCAATTTTTGAGTCGTATAGACGTGAGGTTATTGGAAAAGCCAAGGGTAATGTTTTAGAAATTGGTTTTGGTTCTGGGTGCAATACCCCTTACTATAAAAACATAGATGTACTTTACGCACTTGAACCTTCCAAAGAGCTGTTTGAAATATCGAAAAGAAACCTGAAGGCAACTTCATTTCCTATTAATCATATTAAATCACCGGCAGAGAAAATATCTTCTCCTAATGACTCTTTTGATACAGTGGTGTCTACTTGGTGTCTATGTAGTGTTTCGAACCCTCAGCAAGTCCTACGTGAAATATATCGAGTACTAAAACCTGGTGGACTGTTTGTTTTTATTGATCATGGAAAGTCAAATAATCAAATAGTGGCAATTTTGCAGAATGCTTTGACACCACTATCTCGAGCTCTTGCTGGGGGGTGTCATCTTAATCGAGATATTGAAAAATTATTACGATCTTCTAATTTTTCAATAGATGCTGTTAAAAAATTTACCTTAAAAGGCAGGCCAACAATTTACATGTACAAAGGTATTGCTGTAGCAAAAAAGTAGCATGCAATAGAAAGATATCTTTTCAAGATCTACTTTTTCCTATACTTATCCCTAATCTTTTTCATCTCTTTAAGATGATCTTCATGCATCTTTTTGAATTTTACCTTCTCTTCTTTTATAAGACCCTTAGAAACTTTTGCTCGGTTACGATCATATGATTTTTTAGATGGAGAATTTCTATCTATTAATCCTGGATTTTCTTTTCTAAGGAATATATATTCATAGGGTTTTCCTTGCTCGTTCAGCACAACCCTCGGGAAGAGTTTCTTCTCTCTAATATACTTCTTTGCTGTTTGATAATGAATACCAAATGTACTTTTTAGTTCCCACATTCTAAAGTAACTATTATCATGATTAAAGACAAAGGTTGGAATAATTCCATCTTTTACCGCCTTGCGACATATGAGACATGTTTGACCAAACCAGTCATACCAGCCATTTGTCTCGTCAATTGGATTCCTACATAGAGAACAGCTGTATGACCCATCAACAGGAAAACCGCCTGGAGAATCTTTTAACTTATGTTTCAGCTTTGCCTCTTTTTTGGAAATATCAAATAACAGTTCAAAGAAACTCACAAGATCACGAGCTCCTTTCTGAGCCTCACTATCACTTATTTCTTCACCTTTCTTTTTTGCTGACTTCTTTATTTCCTCAGATAAGTTGTCTATTGCTTTCATACATACTTCTATTTTGTTTAATAAGTGAGACACCGACAGACATCTCAGTTATATTTTCTCATTTGTGCCATATTCGTAGAATAGCCTTATGTAGCAATGTATGGATAGCGACCCACTTACCTTAAGTGAGACAGTGAAAATACCTCAAGAAACCCTTACCTGGGCTATAGCTGTGGGTACTTAACTCGAGTGGCCCGCATAAAACATAAAGTCCTGACGCGCAGCGTTGGGGCTTTTGTGTTTTACCGGTAGGGGTGGATTCGAAGTGAGGTCAGACGAAGTCCGCAAAGCGGCCTGGCCGAATCGGGGTCGATGGAGTGAGATTTTCTGCAAGAAAATCCACAAGAGTGACCGAATCCCTCCCTCTCCGCCAATGATCAAATACCCATCTACTGATGGGTATTTTCGATTGCAGACCTGATAGTAAAATGGTGTTCCCAAAATCTTTTAAATATACTATTATTAAAGTATGAAAATTCTTCTAGTAAACAAATTTGCTTGGTGGAACAGCTCACTCTAGTGAGGTTGTTTCTTGTTTTCTAGCATCTATTTTATAAAACAAACAACAGCCTCAGTGGGCTGCTTTTTGTTTAACCTAAATTTTGTTCCATGAAAAAAGAATATCGACAATCTCAGTGTCAGGAGTTTAATCTGAGCAAGAAAAATAAAAGAAAAATAAATAATGCCTCCGCCTATGTATATGTATCATGTTTAGATTTTAGTCATTCTAATGGAGTCTATACGTACACATCTGTGGGAGAAGGAGTTCCTCTTTCGCTTGAAATAGCAAAAGGAGATCTGGAATCTCTATCTGAAGAAAAGGAGGTAAAGATCATCCTGTCAGATCATGAAATCCATAGAGATAACTTACTCGAGCTAACCTCCCTAACAAAAGAGAGGCTCATGAAGAAGTCTTTACTTTCTTATGAGGCTATTAAATCTGAAGGAATGAACCCTGTTCTTCTATCTGACATTTATCCTTATGATGGTGTTTTATCTCAAGAGCAACAAGTTCCTGAAGATTCTCATTTAGAGTATGCAATATCTCAATGGGTAAAAGGGTCAAGAGAAGAAAGAATTCTTCGGTACAAGCAGAGCTATGCCGAGATATATTGCTTATTTGAATATTGTGAGAAAAATAACCTCTGTCCAATATTCCTATATTCAAGCTTTCTATTTAGACTGGTTAATGTCTTAAAGAAGAAATTCACAATTGGTGTTTTGTTTCTTGAAATTGCTGACCCTCATTAGAGATAGAAAAGCCGTCATTTTGACGGCTTTTTATTTTAAGTTATTTACTCTATCCATCTTTTAAAGAAATATTGAGCCTTGACCTAAACCTCAAATAAAAGAATTTCAGTATTAGCAACAAACCCCATGTCTAAAGTCGAAACCTCATTTATTCCAGCCGCATCACCTTCTTCTAAGATAACCTCATCAATTTTAACCTCCCCTCTTACAACAAAAATATACACTCCATTATTTTTGTTTTTTAAGTCATAAGATGTTTTTTTCCCTTCATTAAATAAACCTCTATATATGTAAGCATCTTGATTTATAGACAAAGAGTCATCTTCCCCATCTGGAGAAACAAGCATAGTTAGATCATTTACATCCTGTGCTTTTTTAAAATCTTTTTGTCCATATGAGGGTTTTATATTTTCCTCTCTAGGTAGAATCCAAATCTGATAAAGTTTTAGGATTTCTTCACCTGATTTATTGTACTCGGAATGAACAACCCCCGAACCAGCCGACATAACTTGTATTTCTCCAGCAACAACCTTTTTATTATTACCCATACTATCTTCATGTGTCACCTCACCTTTTGTGACAATTGTAATAATCTCCATATTATTATGAGGGTGCATACCGAAACCAGAATTTGGCATTATAGTGTCATCGTTGATAACCCTAAGATTTCCAAAACCCATTCTAGATGCCTCGTACCAATCAGCAAAACTAAAACTAAACTTGGTCTTAAGCCACCCGTGATCAGCTGTACCTCTGTCTTTATTTTTGTGAATTATTATTTTCATATAAATATTGTACCAAAGGAGCTAGATATGTCCGTGAGAAAAGTCTCAAAAAATAAAATCACCCCAATGGGGTGATTTTATTAGATCTTTTTTCTTTTACTTCTTCTTCCCCATTTTTGAGAAAACAAAGATAAATAGTATGTCTAGAATAGCTAATGAGTTGATTAGAAGTATCGCTATAAACCAAAACTTATGATCGGTCTTTGCGGCCTTCCAAAGAGCATACCCCTTCCAAGGGATTGTCCAAATCAATATTACTAAAAAAATCCAATTGTTTGCAGCTAAGAAGTTTTGTATATCCATATTTAAATTATATCAAATCCACCATATAAAGGAAATTTCTATTTTACTCTGATATACTATATGTAATGGAAAAAAGACAAAGAGAAGCTTTCTTTTCCTGGGAAGCTCATGAAGACAAATATGTAGAGAGAGGTAACGACTGGTACTGGGGACTTGGTCTACTTGCTGTATTTGGCTCTGCTGGAGCATTTCTGGTTGGCAATTTTCTATTTGGTATTTTTATTATACTTTCAGCTATTGTTCTATTTCTGTTCTCAACAAAACAAATGGATATCAAGTCATTCCAAATAAATAGTCTTGGTATACAATGTGGTGATACATTATACAGATACAAGACAATCAAAGCTTTCTGGATTGATCATGAAAATGAAAAAGAGCCAATGCTTGTTATTCATACAAGTAGAATCTTTGACCCAGTGATGGCTATACCTCTTACAGAAGATATAGACTTATCGGACTTACGACTTTTCTTAAGAAATCTAATACATGAAGAATTCATTCAAGAGCCTAGATTCCACAGAATCCTTGATAAGCTTGGGCTTTAAAACACCCTTTGACAGGGTGTTTTTTAAATGTAATATAAAAGAAAATGTAAAGAAATGACTTTTATAAAATTACCAAACTTCACAAATCAGCAGATGAGAATGCATTGTGAAAAAGTAGGATTAAGATTTTATTACAACCTGGGCCCCAGTAACACACCCAGACTAGTTCCAAGAATAATTTACAAGGGAGTTGTCATGAAACTAAATGGCAATCAGCCGAACTCATTTGAAGAAATGCAAATGAGATTCAATGGTGCCTTTAATTTAATTCACCCTGAAACAGACAAGCTTTTGGCTACACAATTCCAGGGAAATTTTGTCTTTCAGTAATCTGGTCTACAAAAAAAGCAAAAGGCACCCATTTGGGTGCCTTTTTAAAATTACTTAGATTCTTTTGTCATTCTTGACATTAGAGATTTCTTTCGAGATGCAGTGTTTGGTTTTAAAACACCCCTCTTCAAAGCTTTATCAATTGCCTTGTAGACAGTTGGTAGCATTTCTTTTGCCTCCTTTGTCTTCCCTTCTTTTACAAGAGAAGATATCTCTCTGATAGAAAGTCTCATTGTTCGACGAAGTCGATCGTTGAAAAGTCTCTTTCTTTCTGAAACTCTAAGTGATTTTTTTGCTGATGCTGAAATTGGCATAATTATATATTTTTTATTAAGTGTTAACCGCGCGACACGTATTAACGAACAGGCGTTATATTACCAGAGTTTAAAAAATATGGCAACTAGTCAAAAACCTGATAAGATACATATATATGATAATGAGAATTGAGGGCTCAATAGTCCTAAAAACAGACTCTTATGTGGTCTTAGACACCAAAGGGGTAGGATACAAGGTTTTTTTATCTCAGCAGACTATGGCTCAAATATATGGAGACACAGCGGCTCTTTGGACACATATGGCTGTTAGAGAGAATTCCATGGATCTATTTGGGTTTATCACAGAGGGAGAGCTTTATTTCTTTGAGATGCTTATTGGAGTATCTGGAGTTGGCCCAAGAAGTGCTCTTATGATAACCTCTGTAGCATCTATCGAAACACTTAAAAAGGCTATTGGATCGGGAGATATCAGTCACCTAACTCAAGTTTCTGGTATTGGAAAAAGAACAGCAGAAAAAATAGTTGTTGAACTTAAAGACAAATTGTCTGCTCTTGGGTTCTCTGACGCAGATGGCCAGCTCCAAGGAGAATCTGACGCACTCGAAGCGCTTGTATCTCTAGGGTACAGTCGACAAGAGGCTCGAAACTCACTAAGACATATAGATGAAAATCTAGATACAAATAGCAAGATAAAAGAAGCTTTGAAGTATTTATAAAATGCCTGAATTACCTGAAGTAGAAACAACAACAAGGGGTCTCCGAAAAACTGTAGTAGGAAAAACTATCAAATCAGTTTGGAGTAACTACCCCCAAAAAGAGTCTTCTAGAAAAAACGAGATTAAAGACTTGTCTTTTTTTAATATTTTCAAGAAAGAAGTCACTGGCAAAAAAATTGAAAAGATTGAAAGGCGTGGAAAAAATATCCTAATACACTTGAGTGGCGATTTAATTATTCTAGCTCACATGAAAATGACTGGTCACTTCTTGTACGGAAAATATAAAGAACTAGAAGAGACTTGGGTTCCTGTAGATAGCTCTCTACCCATTGCAAATCCTTTTAGTCGACATATTAGATTTATTATGGAATTTAAAGATGGAACTCATCTAGCTCTTTCTGATATGAGAAAGTTTGCCAAAATAACTTTTATAAAAAAAGAGGATTTAGAAGAAAGCTTACACATCAAACCACTTGGGCCTGAAGTTCTGGATAAAAAATTCACAGAGAATATTTTTAAAGAAAGCCTTAAGAAAAAACCAAACTTCCCCATTAAAACCGCCCTTCTTGACCAGACGGTCTTTACCGGTGTTGGGAATATTTACGGAGACGAATTATTGTGGCTATCATCTGTTAGACCAGATCGTATTGTTTCAAGTATCACAGAAAAAGAATTCCGTTTAATGTATAAAAACCTAAGGCCTCTCCTAGAGAGAGGTATTAGCTTCAAAGGTGACTCTACTAGCGACTACAGACAAATAGACGGAACAAAAGGTAATTTTCAGTCAGAGCACAATGCTTATAGGCGAACCGGCCTCTCTTGCAAGAAAACAGGGTGTTCTGGTGTTATAATCAGAGAAGTGATTCGTGGTCGAAGCTCACATTATTGCTCAAAACATCAAAAATAATTAACTATGTTTAGCAGCTTACCAGATGAACCATTGGGAATGATAAAATTCATCCTAGGTTTCGGAATAATAATATATGTTGTTTGGCTAACCACCGGCGGAATGGAGCGAGTGGAAAATAGAGATAAGCCTTTCCTAAAAGAACCTGCCCCACTAGACAGTGGAGAGGTGTACGGCCCAGAAGGTCTTTAAGATTTTTTATCTCTAAAACAAAATAAAGCAACGCCGGCTGCAACAGAAACATTTAGAGATTCCTTTGTCCCAGACATGGGAATTTCTGCTATATGGTCTACAACACTCAAGACCTCTTCATTTAGTCCTTTTGTCTCTTCACCAACAATCAACGCTGAATCTTCAAAAGAAACATTGTCTCCAACATCTGTATATTTTTCTGATTTATCTGATTGCTCAAGAGCGATCACCAGAATTCCTTTTTCTTTCAAATATTCAACAGCTTCAATAGTTGTTTTAAAATGACTCCATAGAACTTTTCTCTCTGCCCCTAGAGCAACCTTGGCAATATCTGATCTATTTCTACCAAATCTATCAACCGGATCTGGTGTCACCCCGCAAATTAGGATTTCAGATACTCCAACAGAATCAGCTGTCCGAAACAGCGATCCCACATTGTATGTACTTCGAATATTATCTAAAACTAAAATCATAATTGACTGATACACCCAAGTATGATATTTTCTTATAGTATTTGCAACCGCTCGTAGCTCAGTCGGTAGAGCAGCTCCCTTTTAAGGAGATGGTCGTAGGTTCGAGCCCTACCGAGCGGACAAAGTAATTAAACTAAAGGGTTTTTTAGAAAAAGAGTCTTTTTGATGGACCACTTCCTTTGGTGAACAGGTCGCTGGGGAAAAACCAAAAATAAATATCCTGCTTGATTATTAAAAAATGGACATAAAATTATTGTCGCAGAAGTTTTGTGATTACTCGATCTCTATCAAGGGATACTCACCTTATACAATCAGAAGATATAAATATGTTATCAATTGCTACTGCAAAATGGCTCAAATAAGCAAAATTGATGAGATAACAGAAGAAAATATAAGAAATTTATTTTATTCAGGGAGGATTGATCACAAATGGTCAGTTAACACCTTTATTGTTTACAGGAAATCACTACTTGTATTCTTTAGATGGTGTATTAAAAACGAATACCTCAAGGAAAACCCCATAGAAGATATAGAAGTTCCCAAATTAGAGAAGCGCATACCCACAAAATTAACAAAGCAGGAGGCTCTAAAGCTTTTAGAAGTTGTATATAATTACCCGTACCAATATAAATTTCTGAGATACCGCAATCACGCAATATTCTCCACCTTCATATTTGCTGGTTTACGCAGGCAAGAACTTCTTAACCTCAAGTTTTCAGACATAGATCTTGAAAACCTGACATTATTTATACAACAAGGTAAAGGTAAAAAAGATAGGATAATACCTATCAGCTACAACCTAGCACAAAGCCTAAAAAGGTATGTAGAAGAGAGAAAAAGATTACACAAGACCAATCCCGAGTTCTTCTCTTCCCTTCGTGGAAACTTAGGATTCACAGGGAATGGCCTTAAAAAACTTGTAGAGCAAGTTCGCAAATCATCTGGGATAACTTTTAGCGTACATAAGCTTAGGCATACTTTTGCCACTCTTATGCTTGAAGGTGGCTGTGATATATATAGCCTATCTAAAATGATGGGTCATAGCGACATAAAGACGACCACAGTCTATTTGGCAGCCAGTGCAGAGCATTTAAGGTCTCAGATGGTTAAACATCCGTTGAACCAATAAACCTTTCCATATTCAGCCGCCTATAATTAAAGCAAGTATTCTAATTATATTGACTCAAATGTTCCATATTAGAGTCAACTCAGAAGACATCGGGAAGATTCTGGAGAAGAAAGAAAGTAGTTAAATACTCTTGTTATACAAAAACAAACCCTTACAGTCTTCATGGTTAATTCACTAGAGAGGCATTAGCTGGTAAACTGGACTTAATGGATCAAGAGGATCGAAAAAAAACCAAGCACATAGAAAACTTCATGAAGAAGTGGTATTTCGACACTTCTGCACTTAATCACCTTAGTGACGCTATGGAGATTGAAGACTGCATAGCAACTAGAGAGCTTATACTTAAAAGAGATAAGCAATGGATTATTTCACCACTTAATCTGTATGAAATATTAAATACATCTAATGAGAGGAGGAGAGAGAAATTGATTTACAAACTTTCAGAGCTACTTCCTAGGCCTGGAATAATCTTTGACACCCCCACTAGAATTTTATATGGAAGTATTCTCGGATATTATTCTGATACACAAACTGAGTTTGAACGCTCACTTAGAGATTCTTGGTTTAATGTTATTGCTTTTGGTCATACTTTTAGACTGGACTTTGCAGATTTCAAGAAAAGAAGAGACATTTTACAAAGCATGACAAAGGCAATGAATTTTGTATTCAAAGAAAAGACATGTATTGCTTCTGATACCAATAATATTGACGATGCCACCCGTGCAATTTTGGAACATCTTAAGCTTTTCAAACCACCAGATTATGTAACAGAGGCAGGAAAGGAGGCTCGTTTTTATATCACGGGAATACTAGTATTTGCAATATTTTGTTTTGGTGTAGAGCCCGACATGACTTTCATGGAGGGATATTGGAATACGCAAAAGGTTAAGAGTCGTGACAAATATCTTCTCTGCCTATCTCGTTTTGAGCATATTATTCTGAACTACCAATACAAAATATTAGAATCACCCGAAATTAAACTGATGGTTGATTTCATTATGTGGGAAGGTGAAACAAAAGGTATTAATAGGGGTACCTTAGCAGATGCGCTCCACCTTGTTTATTCTTTTCATGCATGTTTTATTGTCAGTAGCGACAATAGTCTTATTGGCTTCTCTAAACAAAATGAAAGTCTTTCACGTCGTTTTTTTAATACCAAAGATTTCTCATTTCAAGAAAAATAAAAGGCCTATATACTTAAACCAAACCCTTCTTCTTTTGCACTAAACTTACTTTTTCCTCCCAAAAGGTAGCAAGTAAAAATCACCTAAGACATATATATCTTCTTTATCCAATGGATTTCCTCGTCTAAGTTCTGGAATGGAAATATTATCATCTTCAACAAATCTAATTGGATACTTAAAATAACCACTTCTAGAAAAATCTTCTGGGCTAATACTATTACCTATTGCTATTAGGTGCTCCATGACCGGACAAGATTCTCTAATTGGTTTTGAAGAATTAACATTTTGTATCCATCTTTTTCCTCCCTCTGTTTTAATAAAATTAAGTAGTTGCATGGACATAACAATATGAGGATTGGGGGTATAGCCTAGGTTTATCAAGGTTATAAATGAGGCATTCGCATGACGTATAATTGATTTTATTTCTCTTATCGTTAAATTCTGCTCTGTTGAAAGTCTAAACCAATCTAACAAATATTTTTCCCAAAGAGGTGTTTGCTCCCCCATAACAACGACATCACCAGAGTACCCAAAAGCCTCTGGATCAAATACAGCGTCGACAAAATTCGAGAATTTTATGTTTTGTACCTCAAAATACTCAATATAATCTAGAACTTTTCTATAAGAATCTCTGTGTCGAGGACTTTCATTGAAAACCTGCTCACCAATAGGAACAAGAACAATAACTTTCTTATCTAGAGTATTATTTTTAATAAACTGCCTCAAAGTTTCCAAAAAATACACACCAGCGTCTCCTGATCTATCTATGTCTTCTACTACAATAAAAATTGTTTTTTCTTCTATTTCTCGAAAAATAGAAGTTAGTAAATCCTGTATCTCAAAAACTCTTTCTATCGGCTGTTTTTCAAATACCTTTAGTAGATTTGAAACTATTGAGCTAACACCAGCAGAAACAAGGCTAAGAGATTGTGCAATCCCCGCAACTGCTCCTATTGTTTTATTTTGAGGCCCATTTCCGTCCAGCTCTTTTTTTGTTTTTTCTTTACCACCAAGCTGATCAGCTATATCCAAAACAAAACCTTCCCAAAGATCCTTTCTTTCTGGATATTTCCAAGCATCAAATTCAAACCACTTAACAGACTTATCTTCTTCGTATCTTTTTTGAAGCTGAAATAATGTTGTACTTTTTCCAGAACCAAATTTCCCAACATAACCAACCATGGAAGAGTGCAGTGCTTGTTCTACAAGATCATAAAGTCTATCAACCTCATTTGAAAAATTTAATAAATCCTGAATTTTATGGTTCTCTTCTAAGAGATCTTTATCTTTTATGAAGCCTGACATATGTGATTATATTAGCTTTCTTTTATTATGTAGTCAAAAAACCTAAAAGGTAGTTGTTGTCTTCACTTACTAAAAAGCTTCGGTTGCCCACCGAGGTACTTCAAACCTCTCAAAACCTGGTCTTTCTTGAAGTAAACCCTGGACCTGTATTTATTAGGTACAATTAGCTTATTTCGAACAAGTCTATCTATCTCATTTTTATTTAGGGTCCCTGATTTCAAGAGTTGCACCTGTGAAATCATGCCTTCCGTAGCTCTTTCTTTCTGGACTCTAAAAAACTCCTTTTTTGTAACAGGCTTTTCTACATACTCAGTTATTGCATATTGTACTTTCTTTTTTCTTTTCATATTGGGGTAAAAATATTATTTATACTCTAGTTTATATCCTTGTATGAATTTGCAATATCATGAAGATCTCCTTCAAATCTCCCAAGCTTCTCAGGGGTAAGAACCTCTCCGCTCGACTTCATTTCCTGGGCTATTTCAAAGGCATAACTATTATTTGGACATATCTCTAATATCTGAGACAAAAAGCTTTCTGAGACTATTTTTAGCTCATTTTCAGCCTCTTGGCAGGCATTTAGAAGTAGTCCAATATGCCCAAGCCAGTCTGGGAATTTTGAATACTTAATTAATTCAACTAAATTAATTTCACCAAGATTACGAAGCATTTTGTTTTGGGAATTAATCGAATTGTTGTGGGCAGATCTATCAAATCGGTAAGTGTGAGAAATGTGTCCAAGTCTAGAATATCTTTTCATGAGTTCCATTGATCCGCAGGTGGTACAAGAAAGATTCCAGCAATCTTGGTTTTCTGAGGCTCTCCTACTTATTTTTGTGAATGGTTGCATATATTTGATATTGATCATTACTAAAACGCCTCATAAGGTAGCTTGTCTTCATAAACTTTACCATCTTTGCACTTAGGGCAAGGTATGCTCTTTTTCATAAACTCAGATTTACCACAAACAGGGCAAATCAATGTGTTGTCACCAATAACAGGCTTTGGAGATATGCTTTTGTTTAATACGAAGTCTTTAATCTTCTTCCAGATGGTTCTCTTTTTGTGTGAGTCTAAATACCAAAAATATTTCCTATCAACCGAACTCTCTACTTGAGGAAAGTTTGTTATTTTACGACAAGGCACACAACACTCTTGGCTAGTAAAACCTGTAATATATACTCTAGAATGTTTTGTTTCTGGAAACATCTTTAGTTTCGGAGGTGTATCTTCTCTCCATACAGGGGTTCCCTTAAATAAGGAAACATTGAGTTCGCAGTTATCGTTTGTACATTTGTAGGTTATTTTTGGCATATATTGATCTTTATAACGTTTCGGCATATACGATGTTGTGCGGGTGTATAATAGCCGATAGGCTTACACCCGTGCAATATGGGCGCAACGACGAGGAGCGAGGAGTGTAGCCGTATATGCCGTGTTAAGTGATGTGCTTTTGGGGCGATTCATTATTCTTTATTTGATCTTCCTAGATTACAGCTTGAACAAAGCGTCCTTAAATTTTCTTCTACAGTTTCCCCACCTTTGCTCCAAGGAATTATGTGATCTATGTGTAACTCACAGCCGATTTGAGTTGCTGGCGAACTTCCACATAAAACACACTTGAAACCATCTCGCTTCATGACTCTAAACCTCTGTCGCAAGTTCGCAATGCGATTGGTTCTTTTTTTTGATAACTTGCTTTTTACAGTTTTGGCTTGTTTTTTAGGAACAATTGCTGATTTCTTTGGTGGTGTTTTTTCTTTTGGATCTTCGGCGTCATCTTTTGAGTTTATATATTCAACAAATTTTTCTAGTGCGTTTCTCCAAGTACCAAATTTTCGTTCGTATGACGATATGTTTAATTTTGAAAGAGGTGCTGTCATTTCTTGATATCGTGGCTGTCTACCGAGATACTCCCAAACATCAGCTATATTTTCAAAATAGTCTTCATCTGTTGAATTATAAACTCTTCCAATTTCCAATTTTGCGGTTTCCTTTGCTTTATTCCAGCCACCAAATCTTTTACAGATTGCCGAAGAGCCAAACTTGCCATGCTTATCATAATCAGCAATTGTGATAGCTTGTTTTTCTAGTTCGCCAGCAACTCTTTTCATGTCTTCAATAAGCTGTTCTTTGGGTATGCGTGTTTCTGATAGATCACCACCCCAAGGACGCTTGCTTTGTTCAAGCCCAGCTTTTTTTAATGCACTTTTCCAGGAACAGAACCTCTTTTTAAGTGTCTGATACGAAAAATTTCCCAATCGATCATATTCACGTTGGGATACAGAATTTTTGCCTAGCTCACTCGCAACGCGTTTAACATCTTCTATGAGTTCAGCACTTGAATATTGTTTGTTCGGTTCCGTTAATTGAAATTTCATGCTTTGATTGTATCAAATAAAGTTAACCTTAGTCCAAGATACTTGTTGTATGGATATTTAAGCATTATTTTATAAACCACCCCTTAATTTTTGTCAGGAATCTACTAAAAAAACTTTTCTTTTTAGGTTCTTCTTGGTTGTTTGTATATTCGAAAACAGCCTCTTTGTCGATATTATCGATAATTGTTTCTAGGTTTCTAGCTTCAACCATAATCTCCGATTCAGCAACCTCTATTACTTCAGCAGGCAAAGATGTATCTTTTTTAAGTTTACACAATTTTTCATCAACATTCCAAATATATCCTTCTGAACACGAACAGTTACTCTCCATATCATCACCTTCTTTTGTTTTACCCACCATGTTTTCATCATTAAAGTAATTTATACAATTTTGAGTGTGTGTTATACACTGACCAGACTTTTTAATATACCCCTCTTCACATACGAGTTTTTTAATACAAGTATCCTTGCCCTCATTAAATTCGTAACCCTTAGAACAAGAACATATTCCAGGTTTTGATGAATAAGAAGCTTCACCAAAAGACAGCTGACAAGCCTTATCTTCTGTCACACAACCACCACCCGTTTTTACATATCCATCAGAACATAAGCAGTTGCTGGATTGTTCGCTATAATATGAATTTGCCCCCCAATGGCTATGGCAAACATTGGTTAGGTCCTTATTCATAGCATCATTTAGAGCTTCTTCAAGGTCAACACATTTGCCATCAATATTAATCTTGTCTAAACCGCAAAAACTAGAGGTGTTATTTGTTGGATTAGGGTTCGTATATATACTGTTGTCTTGAAGAGAAAGACAGCTATTATATTGATCCATGCTTGAGTTGTACTGAATAATTTCTTGCTCACAGGCCGCTAGAGCACCACTGGCCATAGCTGAAGTATATCTCTGTGTGCCATTTCGCACCTGTTGAACACGCAAAGCACCAAGATCGCTCTCTGTCTTACACCCTGTATGAACTGGATAGACGCAAGAGTTTACGGTATGGAAATGATATTCTCCTTGAGAATACCCCCAACTGGAGCAATTTGTATAACAAGTATGACCTCCATAAGAATCCACATCTCCAGGGTGAGCGAGGGAGATTTGAGGACTGATCAATAAAAACAAAAAGAACAGCGTAGAACAAATTGAAAGCACTATATATTTTATGGTGTTTGCCTTTTCCATACTAATTGTTATTTCCTTTCCTTAACGCTTCTATTTCTTCTTTACTAAAGATTGAAGAATTACTTGTTTTTATGCTACATGCATCTTTTGGTATCTCAAAAATGAGAGTCTCTTTTGTTGTTTTGTCGGTGTAATGGAGACGAAGATCAGAATCTCCTTCTTTTAGGACCAGAGCTGTACCTTTGTCAGCACAGAATCTTTTTATAATTTCTTCTTCAGCCTCTTTCCCCATTGATTTGAAAAATGCCAAACCTTCTATTTCATAGTAAATAGTTACAACGTCATCCTCAAAGGCAAGGTCTTTGACCTCAATGACTCCGCTTTCTTGAGGGTTATTAAGAACGCTATTTGTTGGCATAGTAAGAAGAATCCCTGCCACACCTAATACCCACACAACAGGGGCCCAAATAAGCCACTCTCTCATTTTTTCTTTTTGAATAAACCTTAAGCCAAGAATCAGTAGATAGTAAGCAATTAGATAAGTAAAAAGAAGTCCTGCGATATATAAGCTAGCACCTACCTTATCTCCTGAAATAAGGTAGATTTTTTGTAAATCAGTTAGATAGTCCAGGCGTGTAAATGAAAGAAAGCCAAAAAATAGTGTGAAGCCGCCAAGTATTGCAGATGAGTAAGCTAATATATTTTTAAGTGTATTCTTAAACCCCTCTCTCTTTTTCGTTTCATTATTGTTCATAAATATATTCTTAAATAAATTAATCCTGTTAATTAAGATCTATTACTCCAGCCGAATTAACCATCCCCGATTCTTACTGAAGAGTAGCCTGAGGCATACTTAAAAATAAAATAAACATAGCAAAGACCCAAAAAGCCAAACCTCCAATAAACCACCACTTATTATCATTCTTTTTAATAAGTTTTCTACCAAAAAGGATTAAATAGTAAGCAATAATAAATGACAAATACGTACTAGCGACAAACATGAATCCGAAGCCCTGTAGATAAATAACCACCGACTCCTTAATCTGACCAGAAAGTATGTTTATGAACTGCATAAACAGACCAAACCCCCCGATAACAATAAAGAGATACCCCAATACTTTTCTTAAAAAGCCTACCTTGTTTTCGTGCGATGCACCCTCTTTTTCTGTTGGTTTTTTCATGTGAATTCATTTATTAGCTTTATAAGACCAGATGTGGACATACAAAAAGCCCATCACCAGGTAGAGCCGAAGCTCATACTCCAAGTTTCCAAGGAATAGCTCAACGAGAGACCCCTAATGATGGGTTCTTTATTCTCGTTGAGACTCGATATTTGGACCATATCGCCACAAAGCGTGTCGGGTTAGGTCACTGAGTTGTAAGGTCAATATATCACCTAAAAGATAAATTAGGAAGTAGAAATGTTAATGAATGTATGGGTATATTTGAATAATAAAAAAGTGTCGACAAAATAGAAGAACGGGGTGAAATGGATTAATGGATTCTTAGGTAACATTTCAATAAATAGGCAAATAGGCATAATACCAATTATTTTTTGAAGAAAATGGATAAAATGGATAAAATATAAAGAAAAAATAGTTAAATAGTCAAATACAAAGGTTTTTTGATATATAAAATGGGTAAATAGGTAAATACACACCTTTTTCAAATGGCTAAATGGTCAAATACAGCACTTTTTATTGAATGAAATGGTCAAAATAGTCAAAATTACTAAATTTTAATAAGGGAAATAGGTAAAATAGGGAAATTTTCAGTTTTTAAGCAAACAATAATTTTTATACTTACATGATTTAGACACAAAGATCATTGATTAACTTCTGGTAAAAGTCTTTGTTTTGGCTATACTAAAAGTATTATGTCGACAAAAGATAATAATCAACAAGCGGGCGACGACCTTAAGAAGTGGCAGTCTGAGCAAATAAAGAAAACTATACTAAAACTCCACGAAGAGAAGGTTAACCCTGAAGAAGTTGTGACAAACAGGAACATAGGAAAACACATGGACCTAATTCGGAGCAAAAGAAAAAGACCAGGTGAGCTATTTGAAGTAGAAACAATTTCTGGAAAACTTGTCCTGGACTCAGATTCTGGGTTTATTACATTGAATAATGTTGTGTCTGAGCTCAGTCCAGCATCTAAAGAATTTATGATACTGGAAACAATAGCAAGAAAAGAGGGTTCCATAGCGACTTATGCAGAGCTTGGTTATGAGCAACAAAAAACAAGGTTTGATCTACAGCAGACAATAAAAAAGATAAAAATGAAGCTTGGTATTCTAGGAAAAACAAGTGAGAATGAAAATATTATTAAAAGTGTCCCCACTATAGGATATAAACTAATTCTTCCAGATTAAAGCCATATCAAGACCATAGTTAATATTTCTCCAAAAAGTACACTCAATGTGTGCTTTTTTATTTATATTAAAAACAGCTAACAATGAAATAGGTGGAGGTTATCAGTGAGTCCTCCAAAAAAAATTGACTGAAAACTTAGTGGGCTATATGTCAGTCCCCTGCTATGACTGAAAGCTTGTCAACAGGGGGATCTCATATGCTCATTAAGAACTTATCGAAGCATTGCTTGTCAGACAAAAATTCAAAGATTGAGACCTTTGACTGATTGAAGCGAAGCTCGAATCTATTTCTCTATATATATTAACAACTAACTATCTTACAAGGTATGAGAGATAAAAAAGCTTCCCCTAAAATTGACGACAGAACAAAGGACAAATCATTAAAGGAGCTTAACGAAGTTCTTAAAAGATGGAATAGAGTGCATAAAAACAGAAGAGACACTGTGCAGATACGGATCAGTAGAAGTATCCATAAAGAACTCAAGAAGATTGCAAAAGAGGAAAAGAAAACCATATCTAAGACAGCAGATAAGATTATTAAAATGAGAATCTAGATTATTAGAAGAGACTAGAGAAATAGCTACCTAACATGGAAAACGAATTAAACAAACTTTTTAGAATGTATACTGATGAATGCGAGTTCTCAAGAAGATTGAGACCAGAAACAGTACGAGGCTACAAGGCTGTTTTTTCACTTTTCTTAAAAGTAATGCCCGAGGTCTCTAGCACAAGATCCCTCACACCTGAAACACTTAATGAGTTTTTCAAAAGAATACAGACTCGCAAAAGAATCGTTGGTAAAGACACCATAAAAACCGGAGTAAAGAATTCTACAGTAAAAACCCACTGGACAAAGCTTAATGTTTTCTTTGCTTGGTTAGTTAAGAAGGGATATCTGTTGGAGAACCCTCTTAAAGATATACGCCCTCCAGTTGTTAGATATGATGACTTCAAAAGATTATCTGATGCTGAACTAAGCAAGATCTATTCTGCTGTCACGCTCCAGTCAAGTAATTCACTTCTCCAGAGAAGAGATACTCTAATGATTAGCCTACTCGTATTTCTTGGAGTAAGAAAAGGTGAATTTATATCATTAAAAGTGCACGATATCGATCTAGTAAAGGAGCAGATAACTATTCGAGGAGAAACGTCTAAATCAAAAAGACCAAGAACTCTTTGTCTTACCCCCTCCCTTCTTTTGCACATAAAAGACTATCTTAAAGAAAGAAATTCTCGTGGCCTCAAAACAGACCAGTTAATTGTCTCTAATCGAGGAGATCGGGGTTTAAGTCGTCAAGGATTAAAACATTGGGTAGAGAACCTTAGAAAGAAGTCTGGTGTCAGATTTCACTTACATCAATTTAGGCACACCTTTGCTTGCAAGTTAGCTGAAGCAAATGTGAATGCTTTTAACATACAAAAGATGATGGGGCACGCTAATATATCAATGACAATGAAGTATGTTCGCTCCATGCAAACAGAAGATATGGGTAGAGATATTTGCAAGATATCAATTTACTAAAACTTTAATATTACAGTATAATTAAAGAGTCGAATTGTTTAGAAATAGGACCATTGATAGTAGAATATTTAATTGGTGAACAGGTCGTTCGCTAACATTGGTTTTATAAGCAAAAAACTACTTTTACCCTTATTTTATAAAGGTTTTACCCAATAATACCGCTTACAGTTTCCTTTTAAGGAGATGGTCGTAGGTTCAATTCCTACCGAGCGGACAACCAAAAACAAGACCTAGGTGTATATCACTTAGGTCTTGTTTTTTTTGTTATAATAGAATCATATTAATTAATAAAAACAACCAATGTCAAAACAAACAATTATTTCAATTATAGTGATTATCGTAGCCCTAGGGGCAATATTATTTTTCGTTAAGAAGGCAGATAGCAAACCTGGTGTTTATGATGAATTTGCATCTTGCCTTGCAGAACAAGATGCAACATTTTACGGAGCATTTTGGTGTCCTCATTGCAATGATCAGAAAAAACTTTTTGGATCTAAGTCTGTAAAAAATTTGGATTACGTAGAATGCTCTACCCCAGATGGCAAAGGGCAAACACAAGTTTGTATAGATGCTGAAATTACTGGATACCCAACATGGGAGTTTGCCGATGGAGAGAGAGTTGATGGAGTTATGACTCTTGAATCACTAGCAGAAAAAACTTCTTGCGAACTACCTGTAAGATAATATGAGTCTAAATTTCATTTTTGCACTTGGGGTAATAGTTATGCAAATTGCAGCATTGATTCTTTTTGTAAATCTTTTTGTTAACAATAAAAGTATCACTAGCTTTGTTAAAAAATACTTTTTACAAATTGGATTCTTTGCAACACTTGTATCTGTTCTGGTTAGTCTAGCCTACTCTATCGGGTTTGGTTTTGCCCCATGTACTTTATGCTGGTGGGCTAGAATATTTATCTTTCCACAATTAATTATTTTTGGAGTTGGTTGGCTAGAATTAAAAGATGTTAAATTAGAAATTCTAATAATGTCATTGATTGGAATATTGATTACTGGATATCATACCTTTATAGATTTCGGAGGAAGCGAAATATTAAACTGTGAAGCTGGCGGAGTTTCCTGCCTAAAAAGATATGTGTTTGAATTTGGATATATAACAATTCCTGTTATGGCCCTTACCGGATTTGTATTTCTAACATTGGTTGCAATACATCAATACAAAAAATAGGCTCGAATTAAAAGTAATCCCCAATAGACCCCTTTGCCTTTATGGCAAAGGGGTCTATACTTTATGTAAAGGAACGCCAAAGTTAAAGCATAGAAATAACGCGCAAGCATTCATTTAAAAAAAACTTTAACGCTGATCCAATAGATCTTTCACCATTAAAGGCTAACGTCTTTGATTTATCAAAAAAAAACCCTAAACCCTGTTCTTTCTACAAATAAAAAACTCAATATAAAGCACACTCTAATCTGAGTAAAGCCAATAACACTGAAGTTTTGTTAGCGAACGCTGAACTTCAAATCCCTATATCCCTATCAACAATAAACTACTCGTTGGCCTCACGCAGATTAAAAATAAAAAAGACCCAAAGATTTTCTGCGGGTCTTTTTCTTTTATTGTAAATATAACATTTTTTTAAGAGAGGATTAATTTTTCAAGTCTTTCTAATCCATCTTTTTCAAATCTTGAGTCTTGAAAAATTTTTATCAAAGAAAACATTGTTTGTCTTAGTTCCATTTTTGAATATTTTGAAAGTAGATTTTTTGATTTTATAAAAACAAAAGGTTTCATACCCAGAGACTCCGCCGTACCTCCAATCGATACAAGTGACAAAGTTTTATACTGCCAAAATAAAAGATTTATTATCTCCTCTGCCACGACCCCCTCTTCTGTTGCTTCTTGGAAAAGCAACCAAGCACTTTTTTTATTCTTAGAAACCACAGCATCTATAAGAGGGAAAATATTATATTTTTTTGATTGATTTATTTTTTCTTTTTTATATTCAAAAACTTCTGAAAAACATTTTTTAAATGACGGAAAGTCTTTTTTAAGAAATTCAGATTCTACAAAAATAATTGGTGTTTCTGTATCTATTATTTCTTTACTTTTTGCCTCTAAAAATTCTCTTGTTTCTTTGGTCGACAAGCAGTGATTTAAAACAAGAATTGGATTACTACCAAAAAGGCTTTTTGATAAAATCTGATTTAGAAAATTCTCTTGATCAAATGTTGCGTCATTTATGTAAAAAACTTCAAATCCTTTTTTAGAAAAATCACCCAAGATTGAGGTGATCTTTTTTTCCCTAGAATCTTTGTCTTCTCCGTAAATTAAATATTTCATATTAAAACCATCTTTTAGTTGTATCTTTGTATTTATCAAAATGCTCCCCATGTCTCTCTCTTAGAACCTCTTCTTCTTTTGGAATAAACCAAGAGTTAACTACAAGAAATGAAAGTACTGCTAAAGCAAAAATAGCCAGAGAATTTATCACAAGAGACAGCCCAATCATAAGTGTTCCCAAACTAAGGTAGTATGGATTTCTTGTAAACCGAAATACCCCCATTATAAGATGTTGATGTCCTAACTCATCATACTTATCACTATTTTTCCTATACTGATAACTTGAGTGACCAGCCCAAAGAATAACAATAGATGACACAGTCATAAGGCCCACCCCAACATAGAGAGCAATATGAGAGGATAGTAATTTTTGGGAAAAGAAGAATAGTTCTATGAACAACCCAGCAAGCAGAAAGATGAGATATACAAAGAAGCTATAACTACTTATTTCACTTATGGAATTTTTATCTTGGCTAAACATATTAGTATTATAACAGTTAAGACTTGTATGGCGATAGATCGCCCCAAGAATCACCATGGAGCACATCCACAACAAGAGGAACGCCTTCCTTTTTATTCAAAAACTCTTTTGGAATAACATTCTCCATCGACTCCTTTATGTCCATTACAACATCTTGGAAAACTTCTTTTTTAATCTCGAAAACAAGCTCATCATGCACTTGCATAAGCATTCTCACAGAATCTCCCCATTTTTTTAATTTTATTATTTCATCAACTTTCCTCATGGCGATCTTTACAATATCAGCCGTAGCTGTTCCTTGAATTGGGGCATTTATAGCCATTCTCTCTGCCATAGCTCTAATGAAGGGAACTTTTGATTTTATTGATGGAAAGAATCTTTTTCTCCCAAACAGAGTTTCCGTGTAACCATTTTCTCTGGCAAATTCCTTTAC
>Ga0100402_1001537_pt1 | contig 26697 bp, 28 predicted proteins | sample CryGeyme20150102_FD_80419 | JGI IMG/M metagenome (GOLD analysis project Ga0100402, IMG submission 80419) | Groundwater microbial communities from Crystal Geyser aquifers in Utah, USA - Crystal Geyser metaG 2015-0102 | ecosystem: Environmental > Aquatic > Deep subsurface > Groundwater | place...
GGTCGCGATATTTGCGAAGTCTGTGCAAATCAAACCTTTTTGCGTGAAGAATAGTGCGTGCTCACCACGAGCTTCGGTATCCAATATCATGAAATCATCCATGTGTGAACTTTCTCTGGTGGCCGTGACGGTGCGGTAGGTGATTTCAAATTTAGCTTGAATCGCGTCTTTATCGGTTACGCTTAAATCACGCGATAATTTAAATGTGTTTTTATGGGCATTCATAAACATGATGATGGCCTGTTCCACATCATCACCGTTGGTTAAGGCGTGTGACACCGCATCAACGAGCGCCTGACTTAATGCTGTGTTGTTATCTAGGATTTCACCGAAGTTTTTATTGCTGATGCCTTGAGCACGACAATGAATATTTAAAATAGCTAAGTAAAATTGTGTCATGATGGACAAGCGTTCGGCTTGCCCTGCTCGATTAGCATAGGTGCCAAGATAAAACGGTGAGCCTGTCAAGACCCGCTGGATGTCTTCAAAGCTTGCATTTTTAGGTAGGGCACTTAAGGTCGCGTTGACAAGTGCTGTACGTGGGTCGGGTTTTCCCAAAGTAAGTGTCGGAAAAACCTCGTGCATTGCGTTATACAAAGGCGATAAGAGCGTGCTTGGTATCAGATGACTGCTTCGCTTGATGGTAAACACAGGGTTCACCACGCGCCTGAAGGGGTCTTGCACGCGTGGTCGCAATTTTATGCTGTATAAATTCGAAGGTTTCGCTAAAAAAGCGTTGACCGTAGCTTGATAGTTATCTCTCATGTTGTGAACCGCTTCAAGGTAGGTGTTGATTTGAGCCAGACGCTCTTTTTTGATGGCACGTCTCGGATCGCCTGCTTCAAGCAGGAAAATATGAAACTCCAGTACGCTTTTGTAAGACTCTAATTCGCTAACACCACCGCCACCAAAAAACGCGTTGAGTTCTGCCGTTGAGCGATACGTGTTGTCGGTGCTGATGTCCTGCCCGCCAACAAAAGGGACAAGCAGGTGCACGCGGTTGGTTATAGGGTTTACGTGAATGTAACGTGGTGATGTGGGCTCAATGAGTGGAATAATCATGGGTCTTGCCTCATGTGCTATATTAAGTTCGTTTAATGGTGATTATAGGCCATATTTGATAAAAAAAGGGCATTAGATGCTTTTTGCATATCATTCCAAACCTAGGGCATGCTTAAAAACCATCATGTAGCATCCTGGCACGTGATGTATATTTTTAGAAAAGTAGGTTTATCGTTTATTATTGGGATCTCGACAAATATCTTGGATATCACCAACTTCTGGTGAATGCCCCGAACTCTCCTGCAGAGCGCGATCTTTTATAATCATTTTGCAAATCTCTTCGGTATTCATATCTTTCACTCCAGCCTCAACCCTCCGCAAAGCATCTGTTGCGGCTTGTAATTTGGTAGCCAAATTATGATTGACCTCTGGATGCATGTTTTGATCTTCAGCTTCCATCTCATTGATTAAATCCAAAATCATGTTATTCAATCGTTTGATTATTTCATCCGAATTAACGCCCATACTGACTCCTTTAACTTTGTCATGTTTTCGCTCTTCATACTTAGTCTAGACCAATTTTTAAGAAATTACGTAAGACGTGCATGCCATGCTCTGTCAAAATAGCTTCAGGATGATACTGAACGCCAAATAATGGATAAGTACGGTGTGCGACACCCATAACCACGCGAGAGCCGTTATGTTCATACCCCCAAGCGGTGACTTTCCAATCCATAGGCATATCATGCTCATCCACCACCCATGAATGATAGCGTGTCGCTAAAAACGAACGGGGTAGATTTAAAAATAAATCCTGACCATCATGATAAATCTTGATTTGCTTACCGTGCTGTATTTCTTGGGCTTGAAGCACATGTCCACCAAATGCTTCAATCATGCACTGATGCCCTAAACAAATCCCAAGCATCGGGTAGTGCATATAATGCTTCAAAATAAGCTGTTGGGTTGTATAAACTTCACCAGGACTTCCAGGTCCCGGCGATAAAACCAATCGTGTGGGCTGATATGCTTCAAGATGATTTAAAGCTGTATCTGTATATTGAACCACCGTCACTGACGCACCTAACTGTTCAAAATAAGACTTAATCAAATAAGTAAACGAGTCATAATGATCGATGAGAAGCACATGTTCATGTTCAAATTTATGATTTTTATCTAGCATAGGCGCGCTCACATCTGGCATGTTCTCTAAGTCAAGTAACCAGCCGTATTCACTCATGATGTAAAAAATCGCGCTTTGAGCTTCATTTCTTCAAACTCAGCTTGTTCTGTAGAATCATGAACAATGCCACCGCCCACACCCAACTCACCTTGAGCACCACGGCATAATAGCGTTCGGATCGGTACGTTAAAACACATGTTATTTTCAGGCGTAATATAACCGATCGCACCGGTATAGATATGCCGTGGTTCAGATTCTAAATCACGAATAATTTCCATGGTACGTCGTTTGGGTGCGCCTGTAATCGAACCGCACGGAAACAAATGCTGCATGATGGTCGCAAACGATAGTTCGCGCTCAACCTCGCTTTGAATGCAAGACGTCATTTGATGCACGGTTTCATAACTTTCAACGTCTAATAATCGCGAGACATGCACCGAGCCAGGCTTGGATATCGCTGCAATATCATTACGCAATAAATCCACAATCATGGTATTTTCAGCCATGGATTTAGGATCCGTTTTTAAAAATTCGTAATTTGCTGCATCATCTACGGCATCAACCGCACGCGGCATCGTGCCTTTCATCGGCTTAGCACGCATGGTTGTGTTTATTTTTGAAAAAAATAATTCGGGCGAAAGCGATAAAACATCATACCCAGGCATGTGCATCAAAGCCGAATACGCAACCTGCTGTCGTTCTCGCAACTGCCTATACAATCCATGAGGTGGGCCTTCAAAATTAAATGTATATTTTGCTGTTAAATTCACCTGATAGGTATCACCTCTACAAATATGGTGTTTAATTTGGTTAAATGCTTGGCCGTATGCAGCGGCACTTGTATTTAATTGAATAGAATCAATCAAGACATCAGCATCACCTAAATATTGGTTAATTGCGAACGCTGTTAATTTTTGAGGTAACTTGAACGCAAAAAAATGCAACAACGGAAAATCATGGGTATCTTTTGATAATGCCGTAAGCCCATGTAACACATAACCGGCCTCGTAGCTTAAACATCCCGCTAAATAATAACCTTCGCGCCTGAGTTCATCCACGCGCGCTAAACTCTCATCAAGCTTAGCTGAATGCCAACACACCACTTCATCGCATGGTTCATAAAACAACAAGCCTGCATAAGGGGCATCAAGCAGGCGTCTATTTTCAAATAAAATAAAAGGTGAAGTTACATTCAAAATAAAGCTATATATCTGTAAAAGAAACACGGAGTTTAGCATGCCTCCATTGCTTTTAAATACCCAATCTGATAATTTGTGAGCTTCTTTTATTATGTGTTTGCTAGGAATTAATCATGTCTTCACCCAAGCATGTTCTGAGTGTTTTTTCGCTGGTTATGATTAACGTGATTGCCATTGATAGTTTACGTACGCTGCCTATTTCAGCACAGCTCGGATTTTCTCTTGTTACTTATTATGCATTTGCTGCCCTCGTTTTTTTTATTCCCGTCGCACTGGTCGCTGCAGAACTCGCGACGGCCTACCCAAGCACCGGAGGCATTTACATTTGGGTGCGCGAAGCTTTTGGGCGGCGTATCGCTTTTCTAACCATCTGGCTACAATGGAGTTATAACATCGTCTGGTATCCAACGATCATGGCTTTTGTCGCGTCTACGCTTGCTTATTTATTTGATCCTAATCTCGCCAATCATAAACTCTATTTACTCACGACGATGATTGGACTGTTTTGGATTTTTACCCTATTAAATTGCTTGGGTATGAAAATTTCGGGTCTGGTCGATATGCTTGGCGCTTGTTTTGGCACTATTTTTCCCATGTGTGTGATCGCATGCTTGGGTCTTTTTTGGTACATTCAAGGCCGGCCACTCGCCACAGACATCACAGCAAGTTGGCTGCCCGATTTTAGATCGTTTGGTAATGTATCTCTTTTTTCTGCCGTAGTTTTTGGTTTACTTGGTATAGAAATGTCTGCCGTTCACGCTGAAGAAGTTAAAAACCCTCAGCGTGATTACCCACGTGCTTTGCTCTACTCCACCGTCATCATTTTATTAACACTTGTGCTTGGATCGCTTGCCATTGTTATGGTTGTTCCTAGCGAATCGTTAAGTATGGTCTCAGGCTTAATTGATGCGTATGCCATTTTTTTTAAGGCTTATAATTTAGCCTGGTTAACCCCTATCGTTGCGGTTCTCATTGTACTGGGTGCCATCAGTGGTATTTCAGCTTGGATTATTGGACCACCCAAAGGCCTACTGGTCGCAGCCCGTGATGGATGCATTCCACAGACATTCACAACGACAAATAAACATAATACCCCCACAACCATTTTAATTACGCAAGCCGTGATTTTTACCTGTTTAACCAGTGTCTTTGTGCTCTTTAAAACAATCAACGCCGCTTACTGGATGCTTAGCGCGATGTCTGCACAAATGGCACTTTTGGTTTATATTTTTATGTTCGCTGCCGCAATTAAACTTCGCTACAGTAAACCCAATCAACGCGGTGCTTATCGTATTCCTGGGGGACTTGTGGGCATATGGCTTGTTGCCGGCACAGGAATTTCCTGTTGCTTAGCAACGATTATGATTGGTTTTGTTCCACCAACACAAATTCCAATTCACAACGTCGCGCTATTTGAAACATTTTTAATAGGTGGCTTACTCTTTTTTACCATTATTCCTTGGTTTTTTGTAAATAAGACATGACTTTCAGAATAAGCAGAGCCGTAGCTTCTGGATGCTCAAGTGGGAACATATGTGTTCCTTCTGTCTTAAACGACGCAATACCATAGCGTCGTTTCATATGCCGTCGATCGGCTGCATGAATCACATCGCTATGACTACCATAAATCAAAGCACTCGGCACATGGAGCTTTGGGGGATATGCCGCCAATGAATGTGGCATCGTACGATAAATTTGAGATTCAATATCCACATCAAAACGTAAGGTATAACCCGACGTGTCGTGTGTCATGCCATAATCAATGTAATCATTCAAACATGCATCGGTAACGTGCTTAAAAAGTTCACGGCGCTTTAAATACCTAAACGCTGCGTCACGCGTGGGCCAATGACGGCGTCGGGCTTGGGTGCGGCGAGCTGGCGTGATGTTATCAATTAAACCGAGTTTTTTAGACAACAGAACAGCCCGCTGCCGCATCCGGCTAAGTAACGGTGAGTCGAGTAAAATGATCGCTTGAAATAAATCAGGCTCTTTGAGGGCCGCAAATAGATTGAGTACCCCTCCCAGTGAGTGTCCAACAGCCACCACAGGTTCATCTGATTGCTGGCGTACACTTGCGATGACTTCATCGGTGAGTGCCTCCCAGTTATCTAAAATAGGAAACTCAGGTGCATGCCCAACCTTATCGATATAACAACACTCAAAATAAGGCTCAAGCGCGGTGAGCAATTGTCGATAACAAGGCGAAGGAAATCCGTTCCCATGCGAAAAATGAAGTTTAGGTTTAACGAACGCATTCATCGTGTGACAGCGAGCATACGATTCGAGCGTCGATAAGCCAACACACCGAAACTAAAATATAACGTGAGCAAGGCTATATACGCAAACGCTTTGCTTAAACCTGGGATAGGTGCAGGAATAACCCAATCAAACAACACCAAAATCGAACAAACAACGGCAAGCGGTGTGGCGGCAACAAACAAAAGACGTGATGATTCAAGAAACGAAAGCCTTACTTTGAAGGCAATACGCGCCATCAACTGAGCAACAAGCACCATGGATAATAAAATCGTCATAAACACCGAAGCGTTCAACGTCACAACAATCGGATAAAGCATCACAATCAATAGGTTTTTAAATGCGGTGATATGCAATTTATTCAGCCACGACGTTACCCAAAATTCATCATTGCCTAGTGAGTCCAGTGGTATGACGATGGCTTTATTTTCAAATGCTTTCTTGTGCGCTGTATCTAAAAAGTCCAGTAACCTAAAGTCCATATGCATGGCATGTTTCGTTACTAAAATAGAGGCCAAAGGATAGCGCGATTCAGGTAGCTGATTAATATGACCTTCGGTATCAATAATGCTGACCACCTCACCTTGATTATTTTTAATTAGATAAGGCATTTTCTCAGAAAAAACCACCTCACCCGAACGAATCGAAAGAACTGGCAAGCTCTTGAGCGGGGTTAGAATGTTTGTTTCAATCACATGATTTAACGACCACATCAGCTGAATGGTATGCGGTATGGTTATCACAGAAAACAGAATAAAAAAGTAAAGCACACCCAAGCCACGCCAACGCCGAACCACATCAATGTAGAGTTTCTTCGAAAAAAACGCTAAATAAAAAGCATGTCTCGCCTTATAATGGGGCGTTTCACGTGTTGATTCGTTTTTTTTATGCTTTTCAGATACTAACGATTTCACATCTTCTCCAATAGCTTGCTGAGCTATTTTTTATTCTACGATAAATCATGATGAAACACACATAAAAAACCCCATGCGATCACCCATGGGGTTCAAAGATATCTTTTGTCATATAAACTTAATCAGATAAAACCCAATCATTAAAGCCTCATATTATTTCCTCGTGTTTCATTATCATCTTGTTGATTGCTTACAATGCACTCATGGAGTCTCGTGCTAATATCATCTAAAGCTAGCTCTACGTCTTTTAACGACGTCATGGGACGAGAAAAAAATTGAGATTGTCCCGCAAGTCGAAGTGCAAAGGGTGTTTCACCTAAATTTACCTCATTGTTTTTACCCATATATATCTTCTCAACGATTTGAAAAAAACTGCGAAGCACACGCGTTACCTCCATCTCGATACGCTCTAAGACTGACAGCTTCGCTGATACAACATCTTTATTTTGATACGTTTTTTTATCTTGGTTATTTTCTTCACTATCTAGAAGTTCCTGTTTAAAGCGGCTCTTAAAGTTTCGAATAATCTCATTAATATCATCAAATTTTATATCAGCTACATTTTTTGGATTAAAATAACTCTTTTGACTTAAATTATTTTGTACTTCAACGATGATCTGAAATAGTACCAGATTTCTTCTGATAATTTCATCTATATCCGTAGATGGATGTTCTGATACATCCCTTATCTTTATAAATTCAGCGTTACATTCAGTACAAATTTTGTAGGACTTTTCAAGAATTTTAGCAAATTCTCTCGTGAGCAATCTTTGTTTTTCTTTAGGATTCATACGTCACCTCTTTAATATAAAGCCCCATGAAAACTCATGGGGCGGTTTAAAAACTAGTAAGGCTTCACAACCACCGTGGTGCCTACGTCAACAAAGTTCTCGTTAAGCCATTTAGCGGCACTCGGTAATACCCGAACACAACCATGACTGGCATTGTAATTGGGAACCTCGTACGCGGCATGAATCGAGTAGCCTTTGTGGAAATGCATACAATACGGCATGCGAGCACCACCACCGGTTTCAATAGGGTATTTACTGGATGTACAGTCCTCCCCTTTTTTTGAATACACACGGTAGGTTCCTGTCACGGTTTTACACGGACGTCCTATGTCTTCACAATAAGACTTACCACCTGATGCGGCACCGGTTTTAATCAAATGACCTTGCGCATCGTATGCACCCCAAGCAGCAGCTTGTGGATCAAAAATAAATACTTTTCGACCCGTAGCCTGCCGTTTTTCTGGAAATGCATTCGACCCTCGCGTATCAAATTCATGCGACATCGTATAGTGGGTATGCCCCGCGTCATCCACAATAGGAACCGAGCGATCCGTTGAGGCACAAGAAGCCGCTAAAATACAAAGCGGTACAACCAACATTTTTTTATTCACAGTTCAATCCTCCCGTTTGGTTAACTTAACTATCGGTCGGAATGTAGAATAATTTAGCAAGTATTTAAATTAATTTTATATTAAAAGCCTAAGGCGACAAACGAACGGCATCACGTGGGAACATCGTGGCTGATTTAATATTATCTAAATCCATGAGTTTTTGTGTAACGCGTTCAAGCCCCATGCCTAAACCACCGTGCGGAGGCAAACCGTATTTATGCGCGGTCGAGAAAAACTCAAAATCTTTGGGATCCATGCCTTTTGCCTTCATCTTGGCAATCAATTCATCATGATCGTGAATACGTTGTCCGCCTGATGTGATTTCAACACCACGGAATAACAAATCAAAACTCAAGGTTAGATCCGTATTTTCAGGATCGTCTTTGGCATAAAATGGACGTTTAGCTGAGGGATAGTGCGTGATAAATACAAAATCAGATCCGTGCTTTTCTTTAATATATTCTGAAATTTTAAGCTCTTCAATCGGTGCTAAATCAAACGAATCTTTAGGTTTGATTTTGTAAACCTCTTCGACAATGTGTTTAACTTCATAAAATTTTAATACCGGAATCGTTTTAATCACCGGTAATTGGACCTCAAGCAGTGCTAGTTCATGAGACATATGTTGTTTTACATAATCAAACATAAATTTGAGCATGCTTGCTTCTAAATTTAAAATATCATAGAACGAATCAATGTGTGAAAGCTCTAAGTCCATCGAGGTGTATTCGTTGATGTGGCGATTGGTATGATGCTTTTCTGCCCGAAATACAGGAGCAATTTCAAACACACGATCAAACACACCCACACAAAATTCTTTATAAAACTGAGGGGATTGTGTTAAAAAGGCTTGTTTACCAAAATAGTCAAACGAAAATATATTCGCGCCCCCTTCGGCCCCTTCTTTCACGATTTTAGGGGTGCGAATTTCAGCAAAGCCATGATCCATAAGAAAAGCACGTGCGCCCTGAACAAGCCCTGACTGAATTTTAAAAATGGCTTTTTCTTTGGGATGACGCATGGATAAATAACGATAGTCAAATTTAACATCATTATGGATGTCTAATTTTTTCTTGGTAACATCAAACGGCATCGGCTCAGACGGTGTACTTAATATTGTATAATCTGTGAGCTGAATTTCACAATGCTTGGGGTGAACAAACGTATCTTTGATGTTTGTTTCGGTCACGGTTCCTTTGATTTTTAATGCACCATTCTCTTTGATGCCTGTCGCACCTAAATCGCCGGTAAAAACAACCTGGATTAAAAAATTACCGTGCTGCAATAAAATAAAGCCAAATTCAGACAGAACACGTACTTTATAAACAAACCCAGACAGTTCAACTTCTTCGCCGATATGGTTTGCAATATTCACCAGATCCAGTTTTTTATCTAAATCTGAATCAATCATCTTGATCATGGTCATTTTGTTTTATCCTCTAAAATCTGTTTGTATTCATCAATATTGGTAGGTAACAAAGCTGCAATCGCAAGCCAGAGTTGCTTATCGGTACATTCAAAACAACCGCCGCGAGGTGGCATTGCTCGCAAGCCTTCATCGGCATGTTTAAATAAACGCTCGAGGCCTTGATCTAAACGTGCCCGCCAGTCCGAAGCCATACCCATTCTTGGTGCGCCCAGCGGAAGCATTGGTTTTGGTGCATGACACGTGCTACAAAAATGCTCCACAATTTCAGAGCCTTCGTTCAATGTACCCACCACCTGATCTAAAAAAGCTTGCGGATGATGGCTATTGGCCATGGCAGGTACACAGAAACCGATCAAGCTTATGATTATAAAAAACATACGGTACATCATCATAAACATGCGTTTTACATCCTTCTTATTTTTTAGCAAGAATCACATCAATAATATGTGTATCACAATAGGGAAAAGAAAAAATACGATCAAACAAGCGCTTTAATCGCTGCAACAAAAAGCTTTTGGGCAGCATTTTAATCGATAAGCTATTTAAAAACCATGTTCCCTCAATACCAAAGAGCGCCAACTCATCAATATTATTTAAAACCACGGGAAGATGGAAACGCTTATGTTCTAATATTTCAAAATCATGCTGCCCAAATACCGAAAGTAGATCTTGTTCGTTTTTAGCAACGGTTGTGTTTTTTAACACCGATTTATAATAATGACCCACAACACTACTCAACAACGTACCTTTCGCAATAAAATCAGCTAAATATTGCTGCGCTACAGGAAAAGAATCGTATGTCGTCGTAATAAACGAAAAATAACCGTTAGAACGCGTCAACGTACTGGCTGAATCAAACAACGCGTGGATCGGAATGTAAGCATTAATAAAGTGAGCTAATACCAGGTCTTGGCTGTGAGACGGTAGAAATTTTTTTACATCGGTCGCACTGGCTTCAATCGTTGTTAAGGGTAATGCCTCTGTTGCTCGTTTGAGCATTTCAGCAGACACATCAACGCCGGTAAAATGCGCTTGAGGCATGTTGTTACTTAATTTTTTTAAAAAAGCACCATCACCTACACCTAAATCCAACACACGAGCGTCGGGCCTATCTAAAGACACCGCTCGCTTAATTTGCTCGATAGCTGCACGATGACTTTCACTGATGGATCCAAACTGATCGGCTAAATCATATTGGCCTGCTATATCATTGTACATTTGTTTTAAGCTCATGCTTATCCCGTTTATTTACGTTTGTCTTTCTTAACTTTCACCATCAAACGTTTACGTTTTTTAATTTGACGGTCCGTCAAAGGATTTTTTTTGCCCTCATAAGGATTTTCGCCACCTTTAAATATTAATTTCAACGGTGTGCCAACAAGTTTTAAGCAACGTGTGTATTCGTTATTAAGGTAACGTTTATAACTTGCGGGTAACGCATCAACTTGATTACCATGCAGTACAATTAACGGTGGATTATGCCCACCAGCATGGGCGTAACGTAACTTAATTCGGCGATTATTGACCAAAGGCGGCGGATGCTTAGCAATTAAATCTTGTAAAATTCGCGTAAGCTCGGGTGTCGATAAGGCTTTTATCGCTGACGCGTAGGCTTCGTTGATATCTTTAAATAATCCTCCTACGCCCGACCCATGCAATGCAGAAATAAAATGAAATTTTGCAAATTGAGCAAACTGTAGCTTTCTTAAAATATCTGACTTGATTTGTTCTTTATGTTCGCTGTCTAAACCGTCCCATTTGTTCGCTGCAACCACCAACGCTTTTCCTGCATTAATTGCAAACCCAATGAGGTGCAAGTCTTGATCGGTCACGCCTTGTTTGGCATCAAGTAACATCAAACACACGTTAGCTTTTTCAATCGCTTGAAGTGTTTTAATAATCGAGAATTTTTCTATTTTTTCATTAACGCGTGCTCGCCTGCGCACGCCTGCCGTATCAACCAGCACATAATCTTGTCCGTCACGTTCAAATGGTACAGAAATACTATCCCGTGTCGTACCCGGCATATCATAAACCACCATGCGCTCTTCGCCGAGCATACGATTAATCAGCGTTGATTTTCCAACATTCGGTCGACCAATAATAGCGACCCTAATCACACCATCAACGTCAAGCGATGCTTTGGGTGCGAGCGGAAAATCTTCCGTGACTTCACGGAGCAAGCGCTGAATTCCACGGCCATGGGTTGCTGAAATAGGATGAACGGATGAAAAGCCCAACGCTTGAAAATCAGCACAAGCAACCGATTCGTCAAGACCATCGGTTTTATTGACCAAAAGATTGACCGATTTGCCGTATTTTCTTAAACGCAGTGCAATTTGCTCATCGATGGGTGTAACCCCTGCGCGCCCATCCACTAAAAAGAAAATATGGGTTGCCTCTTCTAACGCTTGTGTTGATTGTGCAGACATCAGGTCGTCTACAGCCAAGTCTTCAACACCAACACCTCCCGTATCGACCACAAAAAAGGCTTTGTCTTCAAATGAAGCACTGCCGTATTGTCGGTCGCGCGTTAAGCCAGGGAAATCCGCGACCAAAGCATCTTGAGTGTGAGTTAAGCGATTAAATAACGTCGATTTTCCGACGTTAGGACGCCCGACAAAAACAATTGTTGGCATCATAGTAAATTATCCTTTGATCGAAAAGCATTGAAGTTGTCCTTGGGCAGTTATTACATAGATACGATCAGATGAAACAAGAGGCCCAACAGTCATTGGGCTTCCGAGCGCATAACGCGCAATAAAATCACCATGTTTCACATCTAAAAGGTGTAAAAATCCTGTTTTATCACCCACAAGCAAACGTCGTCCCATCATCACAGGCTCTGTTACACCACGCGCAGTTAATGCTGGTTGTTTCCATCGAACATGTCCATCACTTCGGTTAATGGACCATAAAATATCTGCAGCATCTGTCATATACAGTGCTTTGGAATCAATCGCTAAATTTCGGTACGTGGAGACAGGCTTATTCCAGTTAAATTGCCCTTGTTTAAGTGACATCGCCACCATGTAACCTTGATAGCTTGCAAGATAAACCACATCTCCTCGAATAACCGGATCACTGCTAATATCAGCGAGCCGCTCCACATCACTGGAGCCACTGGCATAGCCAATACTACGCTGCCACACAACACGTCCTGTAGCAAGATCCACCGCATCCAGTTTACCATCGGCAAAGCCAACCACAGCCATATCACCATAGTGTACAGGCGAAGAACTGGCTCTCAAAATAAGAGATGGCGCGCCATGATCAATCACCCACTGTTTTTCACCCGTCTGGCGATTAAACGCGTAAAGATGACCATCAACGGTTTTCACAATCACCTGATCATCAATCAATAACGGTAACGATAATACTTCGCTCGACACACTGGCATGCCAAAGCTCATGTCCATCCTGTTTACTTAAAACGATAATACCTGCGTGATTGGTTGAAAAAATTAAATCTGTTGAACCAACCGCCGGGCCTGCGACTAACTTTTGCGCTTGCTGTTTCGACCAAAGCACATCACCCGTTATTTTATTCACCGCTTTCACTAAGCCTTGATGGCTAGCTGCATAAATCACTGAGCCATCCAGCGCCGGCTTCAAGCGCAAATACGCATCTTGCTTATTAACTGATTTACCCAGCGACACCGTCCAACATGGCGTCCATGTCACACGAGAATCGATTTGAGGCAACGGCCCAGGCACAGCGGTGTTATCTTTGCCTAACCAATAATTATCCAGGTATGTACAACCTTGAATATTCAAAAAAATAAACAGTCCAATCCATCGTAATCGTATACGAGCCATACGTCCTAAAACCTCTTCCTTTACGCCGATTTAGACGCCGCATCCTCATGTTTTGAGGATTGCGCCAAAGCCGCTAATTCATTGACCTTCATATCCAAAAATAAGTTACCTATACCACGAACTTTAGCTTCATCACGCGCTTCACTGTACAGCACATCTGCTTCTTGATAACGCCCTGTTGCAACGTATACATCGCCTTTGAGCTCATCAACCCAAGGTTTATATACCGAACTATCCATATGTTCTAAATATCCTAATGCTTGATCAAATGCTTTTTGTTCAATCAAAATACGCGCCAAACGAATACGTGCAATCTGCTGTAAAGCGGGCATGGTACCATGACAGGCCACATGATCGAGCACATTTCGCGCGGCATCCCATTTTTCTAAGCCAACCCAATGGGCAGCTAGGACCAATTCTGCTCCGTCAGCATACACTGTTTTCGGGTATTCTTTTACTAATGCTTTTGCATAGGCCTCGATTGCCTTCGCATCTTTTTCAGACGATGCACGCATCAAACGTTCATAAGATTCAGATGCCTGCCATGCCATTTTTTCTGTGTGCCAATGCCAATAGCGGTAGCCTGCAATACTTATCAACACAACAGACAAAATAATACTCATCATACGTTGATGTCGTTGCCACCAGGCTTTTATCGCCTCTAACTGCTCGGTCTCGGTCATATAAATCGACACGCCTACATCTCCTTTCGAGTGATTAATCCAATAAATAGGTTTTCATGGCTTGAACAACATCGGCTTGAGGCACGCATTGCTGCTCATGTTGACCGCGTAGATCTTTAATACTGATGGTCTTTTGGTTTAATTCGTCTTCACCTAAAATCAACGCCAAACGTGCACCGCTTTTATCTGCTTTTTTAAATTGATTTTTAAAACGCCCACCGTTTGTATGTAATAAAATTATCCAGTTTGGCATGGCTTCACGAATGGCTTCAGCAATCTGTATTGCAACAGAAAAAGCATCCCCTTCAATCATCAGATACGCCGTAACCGAAGGTTCGATAAGTGCTGGCACGTTAAGCTGCTGCATAAGCAATAATAAACGTTCAGCTCCCATAGCAAAACCAACCGCAGGTGTTGCCGCGCCTCCCAAATGCTCCACTAAGCGATCAAAACGCCCCCCAGCACATACCGTGCCTTGGCTACCAAGCTCCGAAGTAACCCATTCAAATACCGTATGTTCATAGTAATCTAACCCACGCACTAAACATGGATTCACTTCATACTGAATATTGAGCGCATCAAGCCCCGCACACAAGCTCGAAAAATAATGCTGACTCGCATCACTCAGATGATTGATCAATTGAGGGGCACTCGAAATAATCGTTTTCATATTGGGATTTTTGCTATCAAGAATACGCAAAGGGTTGTGTTCTAGACGACGCACGCTATCATCATCCAGATGTTCAAGATGTTGTTTAAAATAATCAACCAAAATTGTTTTATACTGCTCTCGCTCTCCGACCGTTCCTATGGTGTTAATTTGTAACTGAACAACATGAGAAACACCAATCATGCGCCAAAATCGCGCACAAAGGGCAAGCATCTCAAGCTCAACACCGACGCCGGCCAAACCAAAAGCCTCAAGACCCAACTGCTGAAACTGTCGATAACGTCCCTTTTGTGGTTTTTCATAACGAAACATTGGGCCTACGTACCATAGTTTTTGAGGACCATCGCGTAATAATCCATGTTCAAGGCATGCCCGAACACAACCCGCCGTTCCTTCGGGACGCAAGGTCAAACTTTCTCCGTTTCTATCAGGAAACGTGTACATCTCTTTTTCAACAATATCGGTCACTTCACCAATGGAACGCTTAAATAAAGCCGTATTCTCAAGTAACGGTGCGCGAAATTCACGATAACCGTACGTTAATGCACAATCAGCAAAGCTGCGCTCCAAAAAACGTAAGACGTGACTTATATCGGGAAGCACATCATTCATGCCACGAATGGCTTGAATTTTTTCACTCATGAGACGACCCTAAAACAAGGGATTGCTTCGACTGCGTTGGTGTGAGCAGCGTACGCATATTGGATAAATCAGTCAGACGTATATCAGACTCAGGATGAGCAGCAGAAGCATTCACCTCATGCGTATGCGCTGAAAACAACGTTTCGACATCTTTGCTTTTACTCCACCACCAAGCCACAGCCGCCACAACAATGACAGCAAAAGCACCGGTAACCCAGCGTGTGACATGCTCGACCTGATGAGTTTGTCTTCGTGTTTGCCACAAGGCACGCTCTTGTGCTGGCTTATCGCTCGCATGAAAGCGATTAAACGACACAAGAAAAGGTTCAGATTGAACACCAACTAAATTCGCGTAAGCACGCAGATAGCCTTTAATAAAAACCGGCTCCGGCATATCTTGATAATCATCCGCTTCAAGACGCTCAATCATGCACACGCGCAAATGCAATTTACTTGCGACGTATTCAGCGCTGTATCCGCATTGCTCTCGAAGAGCGGCCAGCTGTGCGCCTGGGTTCTCACGGACAGACACATCATCTAAATCATTTATACTATTGATATCATTCATGTTATTTATATTATCCAAATCATCCGTACCGGTGGCTGTGGTCGTGGTTGTGTTCATTCACATACTCCAAAAGAAGACGGCGAAACATATTATAGCCGTGAACAGACCGTGCTGGATACACCTTTTAGTTGATTTGTTTTTCTTTCAAGGGCTCAAAGTTGAGTGCTTGCCAACGTGCAGCACGACGTGTTCTATCGGCAACCTCACCAGCCAACTGACCACAAGCTGCATCAATATCATCCCCGCGTGTTTTTCGAGTGATAGTATTAATTCCCGCATCAATCAAGCGATCGCGAAAAGCATAAATCGCATGTTTGGATGAACGCTCGTAATGCGTCATAGGAAAAGGATTAAACGGAATTAAATTAACTTTTGCAGGTACGTTTTTTAATAAAGCAATCAGTTCATCAGCATGTTTAAGCTGATCGTTCACCCCTTTCAGCATCACGTATTCAAACGTCACAACACGCCTATCTTTAAAATAAGTACGGCATACATCCATAAGTTCGGCTAACGGATATTTTTTATTAATGGGTACGAGTTCATTGCGTAACGCATCGTTAGGTGCATGCAACGACACCGCAAGCGATACCTCACTGAGTTCACGCAAACGCTTCATTTCAGGAATAATCCCCGACGTACTTAACGTCACACGACGTTTAGATAAGCCATAAGCATAGTCGTCCATCATTAAATCCATGGCCGCGACCACAGGTTCAAAATTTAAGAGTGGTTCTCCCATGCCCATCATCACAACATTCGTGATTCTGTATGGAAATCTAACATCTTCCGCAGCCAGAGCATGCACCGCAAGCCAAACTTGGCCAATAATCTCTGCACTGGTTAAGTTACGATTAAATCCTTGCTTTCCTGTTGAACAAAAACTGCAATTCAGTGCGCATCCCACCTGAGAAGACACACATAGCGTGCCTCGATTTTCTTCAGGAATAAATACGGTTTCAACCGAGTTGCCACACGACAAACGCAGCAACCACTTGCGCGTACCATCATCTGAAACTTGGCTTGTTATCATCTCGGGCGCACGAATTTCCGCAATATCCGCGAGACGTGCGCGCAAGACTTTGCTCAGATTATTCATCTCTGAAAAATCTGAGCAACCTTCATGATGAATCCATTTCATAAGTTGCTTGGCACGGTAGGGTTTTTCACCTTCCTTTTCAAAAAAATCCAGCAGACTTTTTTGATCTAAACCGAGCAAATTTATTTTTTTTGAATCCATCTTATTCTCCAACTCAATTAAGCAAGATTATGCGCGTTGACACAGCTCATGTGGCTCAAAGAAGAAAGGAATTTCTTGACTGGCTGTTTCAGCTGCATCAGAACCATGAACAGCATTCGCATCAATGCTTTCCGCGAACTCTGCACGAATGGTACCTGGGGCCGCTTCTTTAGGGTTGGTTGCGCCCATGATATCACGGTGTTTTAAAATTGCATTGGGGCCTTCTAAAACTTGAATCATCACCGGACCGGAAATCATGAAGTTAACGAGATCGTTAAAAAATGGACGTTCTTTATGAACAGCATAAAAAGCTTCTGCTTTTTCGCGTGATAATTGCATCATTTTAGCAGCAACAATTTGAAGGCCTGCTTCTTCAAATTTTGTGTAAATTTTTCCAATCACTGATTTTTTTACTGCATCAGGCTTAATGATCGATAATGTTAATTCTGTTGACATCATGTACTCCAATTGTGTATTAACGGTTCATGGACGCGCGTATTATACACGAATAAGATGTGGTCAGGCCAATTTTTCCAAAACTTTTCCTAGATTCCCTCATTTTTTTAAAAAACCCGACTATACTTATCCTTAAATCACTCGATGTGATTCTTTTAAGAACTCTTTCTTTAGAAGCGAGGTGTAAGCATGGGCGTTTTGTTTTATAAGCACAATGAGCAAGAAAGCAAGCTTAACCAGCTGAGCTTTCTTTTGGGAAAGTATAATTTGATCGCTCATGACGACTACGATGCGCGTTCACATGGTTTACAAGCGATTGTCAACCACTTAGAAACCATGACGTTAACACCTAGCCTTTGTCAATGGATTGAACATGATTTAACCGAACATCTGGAGGATTATGAATTAACGTCAGAGCTCTCATCTGTGCTCACATCCATTAAGCCTTGAACTAATCGATGAATAAACACAGGCCCTTCATAAATTAACCCCGAATACACCTGAATCAACGATGCCCCGGAGGCCATGCGAATCTGCGCCTCCTCCAGGCTATCTATCCCACCTGAAGCGATTAAAGCAACCTCATCACCCACCACATTTTTGACAACATCAAGGCATTGCTTCGCACGCGCGGCAAGCGGCCGACCACTCAAGCCTCCCGTCTCACCTTGATGTGACACCGTGGTGTTCGTGAGAATCATGCCATCGAGTCCTGATCTCACGCATTGCTCCGCCATCTTGATTAACGTATCGTCTGATTCATCAGGAGAAAGTTTAATCACAAGCGGTACATAACGCCCTGTTTTTTCCGCCAATACAATTTGTTCTTCACGAAGCTTACTCATCAACGCAGCAAAACGGGTGATATCATGCAAATCACGTAAACCCGGTGTATTCGGCGATGATATATTTATCGCGATATAATCAGCGTATAAATACACCCGTTCAAGGCAATACACATAATCATCCCAAATCTTATCCGCTGGTGTGTTTTTATTCGGGCCAATACTCACGCCTATCATGCCTTGATAAGCTGATTTTTTTATATTCTTAACGAGTGCATCGACCCCGGCGTTATTAAAACCCATACGATTAATAATCGCGCGTTCTTTCGGCAAACGAAAAATACGAGGCTTTGGATTTCCCTCTTGTGGACGTGGTGTCACGGTTCCAAGTTCGATAAAAGCAAAGCCTAATTTGCCTAAAGCATTTAAATATTTTCCATCTTTATCAAACCCGCCCGCCAAACCTACGGGATGTTTGAACTCCAATCCCATCACCTGGACCGGCTTAATCGCTGGGGTTTTAAAACACCAGCTCGGTAGATAACGCAGCATAGTTAATGCGATATGATGCATACTTTCTGGATCAATATCCTTGGATAAACGTCGAAGCAAACGATACATAGATTAACCCTGTATTAACCCTGAAGTTTTTTAAATAAATTACCTAATTCCAGCGGTGCAGGAAACACAATCGTCGACGCATTACCGTTATCAGCAATATTTGCCAGTGTTTGCAAATAACGTAATTGCATCGCTTCCGGACTTTTGGCAAGTACTTCGGCTGCCTCTAATAATTTTTTTGAGGCCTGATATTCCCCTTCAGCATGAATCACTTTAGCACGACGGTCTCGCTCGGCTTCAGCTTGCTTTGCAATCGCACGAATCATATTTTCGTTCAAATCAACGTGCTTGATCTCAACATTAGATACTTTGATGCCCCAGCCATCGGTTTGTTCATCTAAGATTTTTTGAATATCACGGTTCAAACTTTCTCGTTCAGACAGCATTTGATCGAGTTCATGCTGACCTAAAACAGAACGTAAAGTCGTTTGCGCTAATTGACTGGTTGCTTCAAGATAATCTTGTACTTGAATAATGGCATTTTCTGGCTCAATCACCCGAAAATACAACACGGCATTCACACGTACCGAAACATTATCGCGCGAAATCACATCTTGACTGGGAACATCCATCACCACGGTGCGTAAATCAACACGTACCATTTGTTGTAACACCGGTATAATAACGATCAAGCCCGGACCTTTAATGCGCCAAAATCGACCCAACATAAAGACCACGCCTCGTTCATATTCGCGAAGCACACGAAACATTGAGGCCAAAATAAGTCCAGCTAACGCCATAAAAAAAACACTAAAATAAACCATCATGCATCTCCCGTTATATGCTCTTCTACCTCTAAGCAAAGCCCCCGAATCGCAATCACTTGAATCAAGCAATCGCTTCGAATGGCATGTTTCGAATAAACATTCCAAATTTCACCATGAATTAACGCCTGCCCTCGTGGATCAATCGCTCCCAATGTACGACCCACTGCACCCATCATCAAGGTTGCACCGTTTTGTACAGGACGACGTCGACTGCGTAAGATAAGCTTGCCTGTTGCAATGAATATAACGCCTAAAACAATCCCTAATAATATAAACACATACACCGGCAATGCATGCAAGGCATAAAGTGCGAAACTGATGGCTATCAAGCCCAACAGACCAGGTAAAATTAATCCTGGACTAAAAAGTTCAAAAAAAATACCAACCATACCTACTAAAAATAGTACATAATAAGCCATATGAGCACTATTAACGATTGACGGCTGTATTATGATCTCTGTAAAACCCATAAAAGTTTACCTTTAAAATCCAATCTATACTTTAAACATAGCATACTCAAGCCATAAAAATTATGCTATCTTCTCCTCCTAAATCTTCTATATCAAAACAATAGGATACAATTATGGACGCTTACACCGTCGCATCATGCTACAAATTTATTGCTGTCGATGATCTGGATCTGCTTAAACGCCAGTTACTGCAAGCCATGAAACAACACCATATTTTAGGTACGTTTATTCTTGCTTCTGAAGGCCTAAACGCAGGATTTTCAGGAACCCATCAAGACATTCAAGGCATGTACGCTTTTTTAAGAGCAGATACACGTTTTGCTGATTTAGAATTTAAAGAAACCTACACAAGCAACATGCCATTTGAACGCCGCAAAGTAAAAATACGCCCCGAAATTGTAACCCTTGGCGTACCTGGAACGAAGGCGCTTACAACCAAAGAAACGCACCTATCTCCTGAAGCCTGGAACGAACTTTTAGAAGACCCTGAGGTTTTACTGCTCGATACGCGTAATCATTACGAAGTGACGTTAGGTAAATTTCGAGGCGCTGTTGATCCAGAAATCACTACATTTCGTGAATTTCCTGCCTACATCGAAAAAAACTTATTAGACAAAAAACAAACTAAAATAGCCACGTATTGTACCGGCGGCATTCGTTGTGAAAAATCAACGGCTTATTTTAAAAATCTCGGCTTTGAGCACGTGTACCAACTCGATGGCGGTATTTTAAATTACATTGAAAAAATGCCTGCCGAACAATCTAAATGGGATGGCAGTTGTTTTGTGTTTGATGACAGGATGGTTGTTTAATCAAAACCGTTTTTTTATTTTTACATAAATCATGCGCTTTGCTTCATGACGCAATCACATAAAAGTCTAAAATTAACTACACTTAAGAATATACAGCATATTATAGGGTGATAGTTTTATGAATAAATACGATGAAATTATGTTAAAAAAATATACGGAAACTTTGGTCAAAGCCAGAGAAAAACAGGATGATGCCGAAATCAAGGCATCACTCAAAAAAATAGAACGAATTGTCAAATCAATGAACAATCAAGAACGTGCCAAATTTGACACTCAGCTCAACACATTAAACATTCAACTCGATAAATTTGATGAAGGTGCAAGCATACTTAGCGACGGTTTATCAAAATTTGATCATACCAATCAAGAAGAAGTTGATAAACTCATGCAGCAAGTCATGCAAGAGGAAGCCAATAAGCTCTATCGTTCCATGCCGGACGTACCTACACATGATCCTCGCGGGCCTCTACCAACTCAACGTACAACATCACAAGAGACATTAAACCGTCTCAATTCACAGGAAGTCAAGGTTCCCACAGGCCCTCTCAAAAATGCCTCTACCGCCCCAAAAAACCAACACCAAACGCATAAAAACCCGATAAAAGTTCGCTCTAACCAACCAATCCAACCGCAACAACACCAAGCAAAACAACCTTGGGAAAATGCCGCTCCAAAAACAACGGCGCAAACAAAACCTCAAATTGAAACCAAGCCATCCACACCAGTTAAAAAACCCCTCCCCTCCGATGACGCCATGAATAAATTTCGACAAAATTTAACCGAAAGACGGAAGGCTAGCATGGTTGATGCAAAAAATGATCTAAAAAATGCATATAAAGCAATCAAAAATTTGCTTAAAAAAATCGTGGAGGCCATAAGCAAAGCTCCCGAACAAGAAAAGAAATTAAACGCGCAAGATAAACATGTGATCGAGCAATCAGCAAAACAACTGACCAAACAAGATGTTACACCCGATCAAGCTATTGCTCATACAAAGACGATTTTGAATCAGCTTGAGCACCCTTCTCAACCTGGCGCTACATCTAACACAAATCAAGAAGACGTCACATCAAAACAAGGCTGGTTGAGTCGCTCCCTCGATGTGGTTAAATCCACGCTCACACACATCTCACATACTTTAGGATTTAAATCAGCCAAAAACGAGCTGCAAGAAACCATCAAGAACCTAGAGCCTACCGCCGATAGCTCAAAAGCTAAAGATAACGAACAGGAACTCGAACCTCCGCGCTCAGGACTATAGTGGGTTCTGTCGCAACAGATTTGCTAAACCATTAGACTATGCCTATTTCAAACCTGGACTGCTATGTGTTTTATGATCAGCTTCAAGCAGCGGCATTTCAAACAAGATGCTATTTTAATGTTAGGTCGTTGGTATGTTGCATATGCATTGAGCTACCGGGATATTGAAGAGTTGGCAGCAGAGCGAGGTTTGAAAGTCGACCACTCAACGATTAACCGCTGGGTAGTTCTATGCGCTCGCAGCATAAGCTCGCCCAAAATAACTCCGTTTGTCGCTTATGAAAGTTTTTGCGACAGAACCCGACGAGGTCCGTCTTTAACGATATCCACTCAAGATCTCAATAATTTACTTCGAGCAACCCATAACTTCGGCAGCTGATAACCAAACAAATGCACGATGAGTCCTAACATAATAAAAAATGCTGCGATAAGTTTCCATGCGGGCAGGCCTTCACCTAAGACAAAACTCGATGCTAACATACCAAAAACAGGCACCAACAAAGCAAAAGGCACCATTGTACCCACCGAGTATTTACTCATGAGCCACACCCAAAGACCGTATCCAATCCATGTAGAACCATAAGCAATATAAAGTAACGCAGATACGCCTCGCCAGCTGATATGCTGTAAAGATAGGATCACAGCAGACGGACCTTCAAGTAAATAGGAGCTCGCCAACAACAACGGAAATGATAAAAAACTAGCCCAAACAATCAAAGACAGCCCTTGAGCCCCCCCCATTTTCTTAATGCATAAATTACCTGAACCCCAGGCCATCGATGCCAAAAGAATCCAAATCAGGCCGCTTCCCGTGAGATCGACACCATTAAGGTGTTCGGCAACAACCACAAGGCCCATCAGTGCCAGGCTTGCTCCCATAATTTGCCATTGTGTCAGTCGTTCGCCTAAGAATACAGCTGCAAGCATAAAACTAAAAAATACTTGTGTTTGTGATAGTAACGAAGTGAGACCCGGTGAAACGCCTGCTTTCATGCCTATAAATAAGCATGAAAAGTGTAACGCAAAGGCTAATAAGCTATATAAAATAATAAGAAGCCAAGGTATTTGGGGACGTTTAATAAAAAAAATGACAGGCACGCTCGCCATAAAAAAACGTACCGAACACAAAGCCAACGGAGGAAACGTTTCTAACCCAATATTAACAAAGACAAAATTAAACCCCCAGATAACCATCACTAAAACAGCAAGCATAATATGTCGTGGGTGCATAACGATGTCCTCTTTGTATTGCTTTATAAAGAAGCCCATCAAAATAGTGGACCAAATTAGATCTAAATTCTAAAAATAAACGCATATTATACCTTAAAACCTCTCCCTTTGTGTACTTTTTTTTATATTTTATGCATGCTTTTCATCCCTATAGAATCTCCTGGTTTTTACCCTGATTTATGGGTATCCTTAGTTTCTCTCAATTAGCTTAAGAAGGACGTGAGCGTGAAGACTGTGGTTGCTCGTTTTGAGATTACTTTTCTCCAAGTGTTAGATGAACAAGGCGTATTAAAAACATCGTTACCCGCTTTTGCAAAAGACAAGCATGCGCTGATTGAACTCTATCGCACCATGGTACTGACCCGTGCGTTTGATAAAAAAGCGATTTCACTTCAACGCACAGGTAAAATGGGAACGTATGCACCGGTCAATAGCCAAGAAGCTGTTGCTACTGCAATGGGTCATGCCATGCGACCTGAGGATGTACTGGTGCCGTATTACCGTGATTATGCTGCTCAAATTCAACGCGGCGTAAAAATGTCTGATATCCTTGCCTACTGGGGTGGTGATGAGCGTGGCAGCGATTTTGATGCGACATCCAACGCCTCTGAAGACTTTCCGCTTTGTGTACCGATTGCGTCACAATGCCAACATGCTGCAGGCGTTGCTTTTGCCTTTCAATACAGAAACGAGCCTCGCGTTGCGGTGGTGTGTTTAGGTGACGGCGGTACATCTGAAGGCGATTTTTATGAAGCCATGAACGTCGCAAGCCTCTGGAAATTACCGGTTGTATTTGTCGTGAACAATAATCAATGGGCGATTTCAGTCCCCTTAAGCAATCAAACGGCAACACAAACCATCGCCCAAAAAGCGATTGCTGCGGGCATGAACGGTGTGCAAGTGGACGGTAACGATGTAATTGCAACACGTCAAATTATCGGCGAAGCCATCGAGCAAGCACGCGCGGGCGAAGGCCCTACCCTCGTTGAAGCCATAACCTACCGTTTATCTGACCATACCACCGCCGATGATGCGACCCGTTATCAACCACCGCACGAAGTTCAAGATGCCGAAACACGTGAGCCGATTAGCCGCTTAAAACTATTTTTAGAAAATCAACACGACTGGAATGAAGAACAAGACCAAGCGCTTCATCAAGCTGTCAAACATGAAGTTGATCAAGCGGTTGAAATCTACTTAAATCGCAAGCCACAAGCTATTGAAAGCGCGTTTGATTATCATTACGCAGAAACACCCGCTGCACTCTTAGAGCAACGCGCAGAAGCGATGGAGGAAGCAAAACATGTCTAATATTACGCTTCTTGAAGCCGTGACCCAAGCGCTCGCTTATGAGCTCAATCACGATGAAAACATCGTCGTTTTTGGTGAAGACGTAGGTAAAAATGGCGGTGTATTTCGTGCAACAGCGGGCCTGCAAAAACGTTTTGGTGAACGACGTGTGTTTGACTCGCCGCTTGCTGAATCAATGATAGCGGGTCTTGCGATTGGCATGTCGGCGCAAGGCTTAAAACCCGTCGCTGAATTTCAGTTTATGGGGTTTATTTACCCTGCGATGAATCAAATTATCTCGCACGCCGCACGTCTTCGTAACCGTACACGCGGTCGCCTGCACTGCCCCCTGGTCTTTCGAGCTCCATTTGGTGGCGGCATTCATGCGCCTGAGCATCATTCTGAAAGCACGGAGGCTTTATTTGCACACATCCCTGGTTTGCAAGTTGTCATCCCTTCATCACCTAAACGTGCTTATGGGCTTTTACTCGCCGCGATGCGTAATCCAGACCCTGTGATCTTTCTTGAACCTAAACGTATTTATCGCTTGGTCAAACAGCCGGTGCCTGATGATGGCAAAGCGCTACCCCTGGGTACCTGTTTTACACTCAAAACAGGTGAAGACGTCACACTGATTAGCTGGGGTGCTAGCATGCACGAAACCATGCAAGCGGCAGCGGCACTCGAAGAAGAAGGCATATCGTGTGAAGTGATTGATGTCGCGAGCATCAAACCACTTGACATGAATACTATTTTAACCTCCGTTGAAAAAACAGGTCGTGCCGTCATCATCCATGAAGCAGCCAAATCAGGTGGCGTTGGCGCAGAAATTTCGGCACAAATCATGGAAAATAGCCTGGATGCACTGCTTGCACCGGTCCAGCGCGTCACCGGTTATGATGTCACCATGCCTTATTTTGAATTGGAAAAATATTATTTACCCAGTGTGCTACGCATCAAACAAAGCGTACTGAGCATCATGGCCTAATGATATAAACTATGGAGTTTTTATGACTATCTTTAATTTACCCGATTTGGGCGAAGGCCTACCTGATGCAGAAATCCATGAATGGTTTGTTAAAGTCGGTGATGAGGTCACGGTTGACCAGCCGCTTGTATCCATGGAAACCGCCAAAGCGGTGGTCGATGTACCCTGCCCTGAAGCCGGCATCATCGAGAAGCTTTATGGCAAGCCCGGTGATATTATACAAACAGGCGCACCACTCGTAGCCTTTGTCGAACAAAAAGAGCAGGCTGCCGAAGACCAAGGGACCGTCGTCGGAAAACTAGAAGAAAACGCACATGCTGCAGACGATGATTTTATTATTGGTTCAGCCTCACCGAACGCAACACGTGTTAAAACAACCCCTGCCGCACGCCTCAAAGCCAAGCGTTTAAACATAGATTTAAAAACGATATCTGGGACAGGTGAAAATAACTTGATTACCCTCGACGATATCCAACAAGCCGCAGCAAAACAATCCATCCCCCCCGAAGGCTTCGAGCCACTTCGTGGCGTACGACGCGCGATGCTGAGCAGCATGGTCCAGTCACATCAAACCGTTGTACCTGTCAGTATTTTTGATGAAGCGGATGTATCCGCTTGGATGGGTAAAGATGATATTACGGTCAGAATTATTCGTGCCATCTGTAACGCTGCCAAACACGAGCCAGCTTTAAATGCTTGGTTCGATACGGAGCACAGCGCTCGCAAGTGCTTTAATGAGGTGCATTTGGGTCTCGCCATGGATAATGCCGACGGCCTATTTGTTCCGGTGATTCATGATGCACAAACCCAAAGTGACCAAGCTTTACGCGAACAAATCAACGCGTTTAAAATCAGCGTTCAAGATCGAACAGTACCTGCCGAGCAACTCAAAGGATCAACCATCACGCTATCTAATTTTGGAAAATTTTCAGGTCGTTTTGCAAGCCCTATTATTGTACCGCCAAGTGTTGCCATTCTTGCCGTCGGTCGTTTGTATGAAGGCGTTAAA
>Ga0100402_1001544_pt1 | contig 26620 bp, 18 predicted proteins | sample CryGeyme20150102_FD_80419 | JGI IMG/M metagenome (GOLD analysis project Ga0100402, IMG submission 80419) | Groundwater microbial communities from Crystal Geyser aquifers in Utah, USA - Crystal Geyser metaG 2015-0102 | ecosystem: Environmental > Aquatic > Deep subsurface > Groundwater | place...
CTAATTTAATATTGTTTGACACAAGTTTATTAATGAAATGAAAACTTTTCTCGTCAATCCACCAATCTTGTTCGCTTTTAAGGATTTTATTTATGAAATTCATAAAATTTTCTTTTAGGTCATCTAAAATATTTTTTTCAATATCAATAATATCTCCAACTATATCAATGATAAGAATCAGGCAGTCCAATTTATATTGGCTAAGTTCACCAGAGATATCAACCAATTTGTGCATATGACTAATCAAGTTAGTCATTTCTTTAGTGTAATCATTAATTTTAATTTTCCACATTGCTTCTCTGAGTGCAGATGACACGTATAGAAAATATTTTGAATTTTTTTCTAAATATTCATTACTCATATAATATTTCACTATAGTAGAATATTTCTCATTATCTTCTAAAGCTAATTTTAGTAAAGTTTCTGCAATAGCCCGGTGGACATTATATGACGTATGTACTTCATTAAAAGGTCTGTAAGCACGTTTCAATAAATTTAGTCTTTCAATCAAATCTTTATCAGTGTGTGCAGCCAAATCTCTAATAGCATTACATATATCCGAATCAAAGTAATTAAATGTATTTCCAGCGTAACTGTAGATTATACTTGTTACTGTATCAAAACTATCGAACTGTTTCTCTATGGGAGAGTCATGCACATGTAAGTCTTGGCTTGCATTATTGGTGAGCGAATCATTTGACTTCCGAGTATCCAAGCAGTCTGGCATATATGAAACAGGAAATTCTGATTGTGGATCTTTTAATGACCTCCAAAAATTTTTCTCTAAGCCGCCAATAAGATCTGGATACTCAAAAAATCGCTTTTTAAACTGATCAAATGTTTCTGCAGGTAAATTATCTACTGATTGGTGATATTGAATCCATTCAAACACAAAATGCCAGAACTGTTGGTAGGCATTAATGAAACGTCCGATTCCCAGAAACTCCTTGCACCATTTTTTTTGCTTTGGCAAAATTTGAGATAAACCGGTTAAACCTTCCACAAAAAATTTAGCAGCAGCATATTCTGCAAAAGTACGATGTCCAAATACGTAGGTGACGTGACCATCAGGTGAAATTATTGAGCGCTTAATCAAGGCTATGTTTTGCAATTCTTCTTCTAACCAATCATTGGCGAAAGGCTTAGGTAATTGAATATCCATAAATGGCATAATGTCTGAAAATAATTGTTCAACAGCCACATGAGAAAAACGCTCTATGTAGCCTTTACCCAATAACTTTATCTGAGGCAGATTATTTAAAATATCTTTGTTTAATTTTAGATTATGACTGAAATAAATATGTAGTTTTGCATCGAAAAAACGTTCAAAAATATTAAGTAAAAAATATTCATTATGATTAACTAATGGAATTAATATTTCACCTTTGCCACGATTTTGTTTCCACTGATCATAATATGGACGCAGTGCCACTTTCAATAAATTACATTGAAGTGGGACACCTAATAAACTCTGTAATTTTTCACTATTTAAAATAAATTGCATAGCCGAATGATAGAATGGATTGCTACCATTGTTATAAGGAAATGCTTTTTTAAAGTAATCTTCAATTTGATTTTGAGAAAATGGCTCAAGCTGGATTCTTTCATTAAAATTAAAAGTTAGCCGTGACTGCTCTGGTCGAGTTAAAAAAACCACATGCTCATAATTCAACAATTTTTCATATATTTCATGACACTCCCTAGTTTGATATTCTTTGACTTGATCACCACCATCTAATAATAATAAAACGTTACCTATTTCCAAATCATGACTTAATATTTTCCTATAAAATTCAGGAATTTTATGATTATAAAATTGATTTAGACTAGAAAAAATGAAATCTAATAGTGAAGCTTTATTATCTTGTGGTGTCAATTGATCTAAAAAAACAGGTATTCGCCAGTGGTATTCTGATTTTTTAAGTTTAGTTTTAGAGGTACTAACCAATCTTTTTACCAAAGTAGACTTCCCCATTCCTGCTTCATCAGCTACTAAAATATGCTTTTTAAGGGAATCAGCTCGACGGACTAGAAAAGATTCCAAATATGAAGAGCCATCTATCGAGTCATTCCAGAATGACATTTTTTTATTTCCATTATCTGCATGAATTAATTGAAATGATTTTTCATTTTCTTTAGATAAAAAACACTGATTTTTAATATAATTAGACAAATTAAGATAGTTTTCGTGACTTTTTACGACAATAACTAGGTTGCTTGTATTTTTTATTATTTTTAACAGTTCGGCGATGTTTTGACTAGAAGTTATGAGCACAACATTAATGTCGTTATTTTCCGCTTTAATTTTATTTCCATCGTATTCTATATAGTTGCAAATTTTAACATTAATTTTTTCAGAAAAGATATTTTTTATTTTGTTTAATTTAAGATCATTATCAGCTGAGTACACCAGTATATTTTGATCAGACAAATATTTTATAAATTCACTAATATTAATTTTATCCTGTAATTTGACTGTTTGTTCAATGAATATATCCGTATTATCACCAGACTCTATCTGAGGCTCTGTATCTTTAATTGATTCGCTTAATATTAATTGTGTTAGTTGGCCAAGATCATACAATGACTTTGCAAGCCCTGAATTTATTTGGGTACCTAACAATTCCATAATAGAGCAATACCCATAAGGAGTTACAATAAAATGTTCTGGTTTATTTTTCGTTAACTGATAAATTTGCTCCTCACTGAGTTCTTTACATTGAATGATTTCGTGAGGAATTCCATTGATGACCTCAGGAAGTAATGTATCTATCAGATCGTTATTGACAACTAAAACTAATTTTTTATTATTACTTTCTTTTGCTACAGAAATTAATTTTTTTAATATAGTTTTAGATTCGGAGTGTTTATTAATTAAACCTATTTTATCAACAACAAATAACTTTAAATTTTTTTCAAATATATTAATATCAGTACCACGTATTTTACTTAATGATAAATAGGCATACTCATCATTTTTAATAGGTTTTTCTTTGTTTTCTTTTAAATTTTCAACCCATGAACACATTGCAAAACTTTTACCGATATTCTTATCACCTCTAAAAACCATAACTGGAATATTTTTCTTCTTATATGCTTCATCAAGACTTTCAATCTGAGACTTAATAAATCCATTAAGATCTACTTTATTAAATATTTCAATCTTATAATTTTTTATATTTTCCATATGGCGTTCAATGTACCCAACTAGACGATTTCGTTCAACATTAGCCCACGCGTTAGTAAATATTTTTTTAATTGATTGATGAGTAATTTCTTCTCCGATTGGCGCACGAAAATTTTTAAGAAAATATTGAGAAAATTCCATATACAGTCTGTCATCTGACAAATGAAATTCTTGACTTATTTGTTTTGCAATCTCGAATTCAAGCTGCTCTATATTTGATTGATTTATATGAAGTTCATAATCTTTAATGAATTTTTTGATACTCTCATCCAGACATTGAATACTTTGAAAGCGATATTCATAGAAAAAAAGATGATCTAATAATAATTCTTCAAATTGTTCATCAAAATTAATTTTATTATTATCATACTTAATTTTTTTTCCCTTTTGATTAAAAATAGCTTGCACAAGCTCTGCAGATTCTTCAAAAACTTTAATGTTGATACAATCATTATTAATATAAATATTTTCTTTTATTACGATCAATCCAAATACACTTTTTTCTTTAAGATAGGTTTCTGTTAATTTTTTACGACCAGAAAAATTTTTTTTATTGCTACATTGAATTATTATTTCATCATAAATTTTTTTTTGAATTTTATCTTTACAAGTTATACGTTGTAATTCCTCTATCTCAGGCAAAGTAATTTCATAATTATGATACGGGAAAAAATTTTTCATTAAGAATGCTATTACACAATAATAATGCGGTTTTAATCCATCTTTCTTCTGAATCGTCTTAGGACCTAATTTACTTATAAAATCGTTGAACTTATTATCAATAATCTCCAACAAATCAGTTTCTTTATCTAATATGAAATGGATATTTTTAAGCTTTTTTTTTATTTCATCTCTTCTCATATACTCTGAGTACATATAAATATTATCAAGTAAATTTTTTTGATGTGTTTTTTTTATGCCCTTCAAGCCATCTTTACCTAGCCCATCTAAAGTTTTTGTTTGCTCATCGTAAAATGCTTTTAAGTCATTATCTAATTCATGATTGCTATATAGTATAAACTCAAATGGTCGATCAAGTTTTAAATCTTGACACTTACGCCAGGAATCGTAGTATCTATATAAAGCGACTTTCTTGTTTTTGTTATGGTCAGTTGGTTTTTCCCCATATCCCATCATTGACACCGTATATTTGCGCTTTTCTCTATCAATACTCCCAGCGTGTTTAACCTGAATAACAGTTGTCTTTTGTTCTGTGACAACAATTAGATCATCAAATTTACCAAAATCATGTTCTTTTTCTGAGGATTCAGTATATATTTTGAAAGGCTTTTTGGCGCGATATAACTCGATCGCATACTTCATGCCTACTAATTTTTGAAACTCATCACCTCGATATGTATTGCTAAACCCTTGAGCCCGTATATACTGTTCCATTTTTAAGTGAATTTCTGGAGTTACTTCATGTTTTATATTTAAATCTGGCTGTTCATGATCTTTAAATTGCGATGATAAGCATTTTAATACTTCAAAAATATCATAACTATCAACTACACTTGAATTCTTAATATTTTTTTCATCCTTAAAAAAATATTTTATAAGCGGCTTTTCTAAAACATCTAAAGACAAATGATCGACGTAATCTTCAAAAAAACTTCTTAATTTACTAAGAATTTTCTGGTTATCTTCTAGCGCTTCAATCTCATTAAAAAATGTAACCAAATCCGTTTTAAAATTATCGTTTTCCAATGTTAATTTTTTTAAAGCATGCCAGATTTCGATTCCGTGTGCCTTTTTATAAGCATTGTTCGTAAATCCACAAAATACATAATTTTCAAATTGTCTTTTAGCGAATGGCTCTGAATTTATCTTATTGATTTGTTCTTGACGAAGAGCATTGATTTCATCTGTAGTAGAAAATTTTCTTTCTGAAATTATTTGTGATTCTATAAACTTAAAACAATTAAGCGCTGCTATTGCTCCACAAAGTTTAATGTCCCTTTGTTGGCCGGTATATGTGGTTTCATTCTTGAATGTTATATTCATGTCTTCATATATTTTTTTTACGTAAAGATAAAATTTATTTGCTTCTAAAGATGGATCATTTTTAGGATCTTGCGTGTCACCTAAAGGCTCATAGTTATGAAAAAAGCATTTATTTTTGCCTTCGTTAAAATATATCGTTGCAAAATTCCAGTGACCATTTATTCTTTGCTTAGTTTCTCCTTTATAAAATGGCATTAACAAGTAGAATTTTTTTAAAGGCGTTGATTTTAAAAAATTTAGTAGAATAGATCTTTCTATATGTGATTGAATATTATCGAAAGCTAATATAAGTGGAATTTTCTCATCATCTTTATCAATTTCAATTTTTTTATTATTTTTTAATATATAGCAAGGCAAATTACTTTCAATAATTAGATTATCATCATTTACTAAAGAGTCAAATCCACTGCCACTGACGACTGAATTAAAAGAATAATTATCATTTAAATAAGCATTTATGGCCAAAAATATATCATCTAGAGAATATAAATAGTCTGGATTAGGGGGGTAATTATCAAATGCCATTATTTTTTCCTTAAATACTAACTTTCCGTTTTTCACTTAAAAATTTTTATCATAGATAATCTATAATAGCAAGCAATTAATATACAAACGGAATATATAAATTTTTTGAGCTAGCTAAATTTATACTCGATTTTAAGGGGGGCTTGAACCTTGACTAGAATGATATTGGGAATCATTATATTTAATGCATATTCTTGAGAAAAATTAATTCATAGATAGAAGAAATACTCACATAGAGGGATAGCTCATTAACAAATATGCTAATATACGAGGTTGTAATTAGTCTAGTTAACTCTTTAGATTAATATGGATAAGCCTTTAACTTTGAAGGCATTTTAAGGAATATTTTCTTGATCGAGTGATATTTTGAAAGGTAGAACCAGCTTAAAGCTACTTCCTTTACCTGGTTCGCTTTTAAAATACAATTCTCCATCAAGATTTTTAGCATATCTAGAAACTCGGGTTAAGCCTAGCCCCCTGCCCCTTTCTCCACCTTGATTACTCGGTTTGATCTTAACAAATGCCTCCAAAATGTCCTGCTGTTTATCATGTGGTATACCTATTCCTGTATCAGTGATGGTAAAGCGTACGATCGCTTCATTATCTAAAATTTCTAAGCATCTTATATCTAAACTAATCTCACCATTTGATGTAAATTTAACTGCGTTACCCATCAAATCTAACAAACATTGATATAATACTTTACCATCACCAATTAAAAATTTCGGAATCGATTGATCAAAAGAATATTTGTAGTTTATTTGTTTCATATGTAATGAGGTTTCATTAACTTTAAATATTCGATGGGCAATATCACTAATATCAAAGCGAGTAAAAATAGTTCTACCTTCTCTTTCACCTTGATAAAGGTCATACAACAGAGACTCTTGGTAATCAAGTATTTCTCTCGCTGACTCATGAATCTTAGCAAGCATGTTTATAGCTTCATCTGGGCTTGACTTAACTAAGGATGAAACTAGTGCAGTTCCGCTAACTAAACCACCCAGAGGGGTTCTAATGTCATGCTCTTGATCGCTAACGAATTTAAATAACCGATCCAGAGTTTTTTCGCGCGCTTCACTGGCTTTTTTTAAACTTTTCTCGGTATTTTTTAATAAAGTAATATTGTGATATACACCCACCAAACCAATAACATTTTTATTTTTATCTAAAAGGACATCTTTTGAGACTAATGCTATAATAGGGCCCTCAATGGTGTTTATCTCTGCTTCAAAAATAAGTTTTGATTTGGTTTTTAATACCTCTTTATCTTCACTTAAATACTTTTCGAAATATTTACTTTCTTTGAAAACATCTTTATCTAAGTGCCCTATAATATCTTGAGGCTCTTTGCCAACCATCTCGAGAAATAGCTTGTTACACCCGATATATCTAAGATTAAGATCTTTCCAAAAGATAGGACTCGTTGCCTGATCCAAGACTATTTGAGAAATATCCACTGTGCACTCCTTCAAAAAACCACCGCTTATTACTATAATTGTAGCCTATAAATAACAATTTCAAATTGACTATTTGATATTACATTGAAATAAGAATTTAGTATTTAGAGGTTCGATCATAAAGTCTAATCCATTAACTCCATGACAATTTATCTACGCACATGGCAACTTTTAAACAGCCAAGCACTTTACGAAACCCTTACTTATCTTACCCAATATTAAAAATTGGGGTTTTAGAGGGCTGACCGGGAATTTCACGAACGAGTTTAGGAACCAAATACCCTGGCAAAGTTGCTAATAATTCACTGTGTAACTTGATCGCTTCAGCATCACTCACTGCAAAGTGAAAAGCCCCTTGAACTTTATCAAGCAAGTGTAAGTAGTAAGGCAGAACGCCAGCATCATATAAAGCATAACTCAAATCAGCCAGTGTTTGACTAGAGTCATTCACTTGCTTTAATAGCACTGATTGATTAAGTAACGTCACCTTCGCATCATGTAAACGCTTAATGCCTAAAACCACATGCTCATCGATTTCTTGTGGATGATTGCAGTGTAAAACGACACTTACCTTAAAGCGAGTGGCTTGAAGCCAATCAAGCATTGCTGAATTGACTCGGCTAGGGATCACTATTGGTAGTCGTGTATGAATCCTTAAATAACGTAGATGCTGAATGGTTTCTAATCGTTTGACTAACCGAGCCAGCACTTTATCCGGGGCCATTAAAGGGTCACCCCCACTAAAAATAACTTCCGTAATTGAAGGCTCATTTGCGATATAATCTATCGCGCGCTGCCATTGGGCTTGACTCACTTGGTTCGCTTGATAATCAAAGTGTCTACGGAAACAGTAGCGACAATTGATTGCACAAGCGCCGGTTACTGTTAGCAGCACCCTGGAGTGATATTTATGAATTAATCCAGGCACAGGATTAAATCGGTCTTCTTGCAGTGGCTGTAGTTGATACCCCGGAGCAGCAACATTTTCTACCCCTAGTGGCAACACTTGCAACAGCAATGGATCTCGCGAGTTACCTTTCTGAATTCGGTTTAAATAAGGCCGAGGAACAAGTAACGGAAACCCACTGATTTGCATTGCATCTAAGTTGGGAAGGCTCAATTGATGACGCAATTCGTCGATATCGGTGATCGCTCGCTGCATTTCAAATTGCCAATCATTTTGATTTTCTAGAGAATAAGTGCTTATTTGAGAGAGTGTCGATGCTGTCATGATGTTTATTTTAGCATTGCACATGCCGAATAACTATATAATAATGTTCTTATTTGTAAATATATTAGGAATAATATGTCACGTTATGGTACCAGTGAATTTAAGTCGGGCTTGAAAATTATGCTCGATGGCTCGCCCTTTAATATCATCGAAAATGAGTTTGTTAAACCAGGAAAAGGCCAAGCATTCAATCGAGTGAAAATTCGCAATTTGCTCACTGGTAGAGTTGTGGATAAAACTTTTAAATCCGGCGAAACGGTGGATGGCGCTGATGTGATGGAAGTTGAAGCTCAATATTTATACTATGATGGTGAATATTGGCACTTTATGGTCAACGATACTTTTGAGCAATTTACAGCTGATTCAACTGCAATGGCAGATACTGTTCAGTGGCTAAAAGAACAAGATACTTGTACAATTATGCTTTGGAATGAAAAGCCGATTTCAGTGTTACCGCCTAATTTTGTAAATCTTAGTGTTGCAGAAACTGATCCGGGCTTAAAAGGTGACACTTCTGGTGGGGGTGGCAAGCCTGCAACCCTAGAAACTGGTGCTGTCGTAAGAGTTCCTCTCTTTATTCAAGAGGGTGAATTGATTAAAGTTGATACACGGAAAGGTGAATATGTTGCAAGAGCAAAGGAATAAAAATATGATAACAATTTTTAACATCTATTCACAGTAGAGAACCGGTGTCTAAATATCTATTCAAACCGTTGCTCGTTTTCTTCTTAGCAACTACAATCTTGATTGGTTGTAGCCATGCCCCTGCACCGCCGATTCCTGATAATAAAGTCCAAACGGTTGGAATCGCGACAGGAGCAGTCGCCGGCGCTGCACTGGGCGCCTTTACTGGTGTCGCTAGCGCCCCTGCTACGGCATTCTTAGGCGGAATCACCGGTGGTGCTATTGGACATTATTTAGCTGCTCGCGACACTTTATTTACAAATCTTGACCGCGACCACTTACAAATTGTAAGAGTTGGCGAAGAATACATGATATATTTACCAAGTGATGTATATTTTCATAGCAACTCAACTCATATTAATGAAAGTTTTTATCCTGCACTAGACAATATTGCAACTTTTATTCGCATGCACGAAACTGAGCTCATTAAAATAGCTGGCTATACAGATAATATTGGTAACAAAACCCGTAACGTTGCGCTTTCAAGACAACAAGCGCAAAATATTATGAACTATTTGTCACGCCAAGGTTTGAATGCCAGAATGATGTACAGTGCTGGCTATGGTGAGCAATTTCCTGTCGCAACTAATCAAAGTGAAGAGGGTCGTGCAGCAAATCGTCGAGTGCAAATTACTTTTCGAGCGGTTCCTAAAGATTCTGAAAACATTTAATTCAAAGGAGTGGATATGGCTAAATCAAAAAACAAAGCAGATCATTCTAAAGTCGATGCTGAAGAAAAATTAAAACAGCAACAAAAAGAACAGTATGAGATTGTGCGTCTGCGCAATTACTTTTATCGTGATAGCTATCGTCGTTTAACTTTTATTATGGTGCTGATGCTTGCAGGAGTCATCATGTCATTAGCGGTAGTTTTATTTTTAGTCAACCACCGACCTCAACCTAAATATTTTGCAACCAATATTTACGGCGGTATCATCCCAATTAAAGGACTAGAGCAACCGATTCCAGAACAACAAGTGGTTCAGTGGGCAAGTCGTGCAGCAAGTCATGCGCTAACGTTTAACTACGTTCAATATCGAGAACAACTACAAGAAGCTGTCAATGTATATTTCACGCCATATGGCGGAAATATGTATTTAAAAGCTTTGCAAGACTCGCTGAATTTAGAAAATGTAATAAAAAATAAGTATTTGCAAGTCGCTGAGCCTATGGCTGCTCCGCGAATCCTCTCGCAAGGAATCGGTACCCAAGGAAATGCTCAGAATCGTTATTATTGGCAAGTCCAAGTGCCTGTAGAAATTAACTTTTATAGCGGCCGTGGCGTTAACCGTTTTTACCAAATAGTCACCTTAACCATCATACGCTCGTCTTTTTTTGTTGAAAGCGCTAACTCAACTCAAAGCGCACCCAGTAACAATTTAGATCAAACTCGTGGAATTGGCGTTGATCAATTTGTCATGCAAACCGTTAATTACAATCAAGCTATACGTAACCGCGGTATCTCTGCATGAAAACTAAAGAATTGATTAGACGACAGCGTTATTTAAACGTCATTCTCATCATTGAAATTGTTTTGCTCTTATTTTTGCTGTTTTTGTACGGCTATACCTTATTTCCAGAGTTATACCGAACAAAATTTTTTCGTAAATATTTTAACCCTACAAATATCGCCTACTACACTGATGACAACAAACAATTGCGCGGATTTTATTTGCAAACCTTAGCTAAGCCGATTCTGAAAAGTGAGGCGATTTTACTATGGGCACAAGATGCCACAATAGCGGTCAACACATTAAGCTCTAGTAACTATGAAAATCAGCTAAATAGTGCGTTCAAGCAGTATTTTACCGACAAAGGAGCACAGTCATTGCTCAGCGCTTATCAAGCAAGAGGAACTATTGACGAAATAGTCGCAAAGAAGCTTTCGGTCACCGCTGTGGTGCAAAAACCCCCTGTGCTACTGGGTAGCACTCAACTACTCGGCCGTACACTTTGGAAAATTCAATTGCCCATTTTAATTACTTATGAAAGTTTAAGCGATATTAAAGTTGATAAACAATTAGTCACATTAACCATGACGTCCGTGCCAACAACAGAGAATCCACAGGGGATAGCCGTTGATCAGTATCAATCCAAAAAACGTTAAATACAATTGTGCGAATCTAGTGCGTTTTGCTAAAAAAAGCGCTATCCTTGGAGACGCTATGAAAAAATACTCCAAGCTATATTCATATCTACTCGCAGGACTCAGTATTTCTGTTTTCTGCGTATTATTTGCGCAAGATGCTAACTCATCTGTTGACGTTGACAATTTTCTCAAACAGAATCCTCCGCCAAAGCAGTCAAGTTCCCCCGGGGCAGCGCCAACAAATAATAGCCCAATGCAGAGTAAGTTTATGGATACTGTACTAAAGCTATTGAGCCACGAGCTTCAAATCAGCCGGCTAGCCCCCCTGCTGTTTCCTCAATCAAAATTGATACCCCGAAACTTCAAGCGCCTACTTCCTCCAGAAGCTATGGGACTAGAAATCAAAGAAAGAATAATTTGCAAGCAAGCAACTCTTCTGCCCCACAAGAATTCATTCCCCAACATATTCCAACCCCAGAAGAAATCAATAAAAAATCATTTGATGCCCTTAAACAAAATGCTTTTCCATTGACTCCAGAGCAAATTCAAACCTTACGCAATATGCTCGATGATACTCAAAGAGCAACTGCAGCAGAACCTTATGACAACCCACCTGAGCCAGTATCTTCTTCATTAATGGTTAATTTGGCCCCTGGGAGCACCCCTCCTGCGATTCGTCTTTACCGCGGTTTTGTCTCTTCACTCGTTTTTGTTGATGTCACAGGCGCTCCTTGGCCCATCGTTGCATATGATTTAGGCAATCCAGGTGCATTTAATATTGCTTGGGATACTAAAGATAACATTTTAATGGTTCAAGCTCAGTCTAGTTATAACTATGGCAATCTGGCGATTAAACTTAAAGACTTAGATACTCCTGTCACTCTTACGCTAGTTCCCGGTCAGCGAGCCGTGGATTATCGGGTGGATCTACGGATTATGGCACGTGGACCCAATGCTAAACCCAGCTATTCTGGCACAAGTATTAATGTGTCTGGCACTAACCCAATATTATTAAACATTTTAGATGCGGTGCCTCCACCCGGAGCAAAAACACTTGATGTGCCCGATGCAACAGCGCAAGCTTGGCTATATGATAATAAGGTTTATTTACGAACAGAATATACTTTACTCTCCCCTGCGTGGATAGCCAAACTATCCAGTGCCGATGGCATGAACGCCTATGAATTAATTAAAACTCCCCTAGTCTTATTATCTAGGCATGGCAAAACCGTACAAACGAAAATAGAAGGGTTTTAACATGGCGAGTCGAATGAAAAATATATCTAATTTACTGTCTGATCCCAAATCACGAATGGTCTTTGTATTAACAATGATTATATTTATTGCCATGATTGTCTGGGGATTTTTACGCTTTTCTGGATCTTCAACTGCGCAAACAAGCGCGAATGCAAGTGTCACTGATATTCCTGATATAAAATCCACACCGAACCCCGATCAACAACTCAGTCCGAATATGGTACAAAATATTAAAGCATCTGATAAGCAACGACTCTCTTCAGCGCAAAGCTCTGGTTCAAGCGCTTTGCCTACCCTGTTACCACAATCTCAAGAAGCGCAACCGTTACCCCAAAACTCAAGCCAAGATAGTAAAGATGGTAAGGCTGATGGTTCCAATAATAAAAATGGAGCTAAAGACGGTAATAACGCCAATGGCCAACTCTCTGCAGAGCAGTTAGCTGCAATCAATGATCAGTTAGCACAGTCACAACAGGCATTAGTTGACGCTCAAGCCCAATTAATTCAACAACAAATAGCTGAACAACAGCAAGCATTGGCTGAGGCAAAAAAAAATCAACAACAATTGACTCAAAGTATGTCTAATCAAGGCCAAGCTTTGTTAGCAAATTGGGCAGGTGAACAAGGCACACCCAAGCAATCTTACGTCACTGGTCAGCTTGCTGAGGATAACCCTAAAAATGGTAAAAACTCAAAAAATAGCAATTCATCGACAACGACAGTTGGCATGAAAAACGAAGACCTGATGTCAGGCCCGCAACAGAATTCCACTGAAAAAGAAAAATCTCCAGCGACGATCAAGGCGGGAGATATCATGTTTGCGGTACTGCGCACTGAAGTGAACAGTGATCAGCCCGGACCTATTCTAGCAACCATCGTTAGTGGCAAGTTTCGAGGCGCTAAGATCGTTGGAAGCATGCAAAAACTACCCGAAATCACTGGAACTAATGGTCCCGATTCCGTCATTCTTAGCTTCAAAAGTATGAGTATTAAAGATTTGCCTGCTAGTGTGTCCATCAATGCAGTTGCGATCGATCCTGACACAGCCCGCACTGCAATAGCAAGCTCTGTCGATCATCATCGGCTATATAGATACGGTACACTATTTGCATCTTCCTTTCTTTCAGGCTATGGTAGTGCTATTTCTTCATCTGGCTCTGTGGTATTGAACAACACTGATGGTTCACAAACAACGTTTCAGCAAGAGTTGAATCCAACTGAAACATTTTTGTCGGCGTTAGGTGAAGTAGGGACACAAGTAGGAGACGCATTAAGTGACGCGATTGATAGACCCAATACAATCGTTGTAAACGCAGGAATATCTCTTGGTTTATTATTTTTAGATGACGTAACAATTAATGACTTAACAGGCTAATGAAACTATGGCTGATGATATAACTAACAACGACTTTGAAGATGATGACTTCTCTAGTAGCTTTTCTGACGATGATTTAAGCGGTACTGACTTATTTGGAGAAGATATTAACTCTGATACTGATCAGGATGATGACAGCGATGATTTTGAGCTCAATCTCGATGATGACCTTTCCTCATCGGCGAATCATGGCTCAGACGAGGACTATGATCTAGAAAATCAAAGTCACTCTTCCCAACGATTTGATTTTAATAATCCTGATTTAAAAAAACGATTAGTTCCCGCAGTAGTTGGCATAGTTGTTCTAATCAGCGTTATTTATGGATGCTATAAGCTATTTTTCAGCAGTCACTCATCCGCCCCAACCCCGCCAGTTGCAACTAACCAGCAGGCTAAGTCCACGCCAATTAAACTTAATGACCCTCAAACTGCTGCGAATTCAATAATAAAAACTTCACCGACTCCACCCAACTCAACTGACACCACTACTACAGCCGTTCCTTCAGATAAAATTTCTAAAGAAATTGAACTACCCCCGCTACAATTACAAAATACCGCCAAAAAACTCCAGCAAGGGGCTCAAGAAATTATCAAACTTCAAGAAGCGATCGGAGGCTTACAAGCCGATATGAAAGTTGCTTTCGAAAATACTGGAAATAACGTTGAAAAAATTCAAGAAGATGTTTCAGATTTACAAAAACAGGCGATTCAAAACGCTCAATCAATTCAAGCACTAGCCAGTCAAATTACTACCATCAACAATAAGGTTGGTGAAATCAATGAAAACTTTGAAAAATTATCAAATTTAATTAAACAAGCGACCCCTTCACAGCCACGTTCCAACACCCCAGTAATTGGTGCCAACCCTTCTCAAAATAACCAATTTCAACAAACCGGCGGTGCGCCTGAACAATCACCTCCAGCTTATTATGTGCAAGCAGTCATTCCAGGACGTGCATGGCTGAAAGATTCTGCTGGTAAAATTATTTCTGTTGGAATCGGCGACCAAGTCCCTGGATTCGGCTCTGTTACTCAAATTAACACACGCGCAGGAAGCGTGCACACCACTTCTGGTGTCACCATTGAATATGGCATTTCACAATATTAATTAAGAACAAACACTATGGATAAGTCAATTTTATGTTGTGTAAAAAGACTTAATTCATAATTTATCCCAGCGGGGATGCAATTATCAGGATTGTGCTATACTTGTAATTATTATTCACTATATATTTTTTTGAAATGAACCAAGAAACACTAAAACTAGACATTGACTATGCAAAAACTCTCGTTGGCGGCGATGTTACATTAGTACAAGAGGTATTTACTGACTTTCAGCAGCAAATACCTGAATATGTCTCTCAGCTAGGCAATTACTATCAACAATCACAATATGAACAGCTAGTAGCGACTATCCATACCATAGGAGGCGCCGCCTCCTATATTGGTGCTACTCAAGTCAGTAAGCTATCCAAACAAATTGAGTATCATTATAAAAAAGATCAAGTGATTGCTGATAGTGACTATCAAACCCTAGTTGGATGGTTACAATCAATACGTGATATTGACATTAATAAATTCATATAAATTTCTATATCCCTTAGAAGGTCATCCGCCAGGTTACGATAATGACATTCAGGATATAGTCTAGTAAGTCATGTAAGGGGCAAATTAATATGTGCTTAACTGTAAAATATAATCTTCAATTAAAATATTCATTTGCTTTAGCCTTGTTTTTTGTACCTGCTCTAGGATTCGCCGATCCGCTTGACCCTCAGTGGCTTTATAATGACGAGGGCAGCTTTAACATCAGCCAAATGTTATATAATATTCAGCAACAATTGCCTGCTTTCAACGCCTTACTTTCCGGATTTGCTTATGTGGGGGGCTTTGGGTTAATTTTAACCGCACTATTTCACTTAAGAAAATACGGTGAAATGCGCACAATGATGGCTGCGAATGCAGACTTAAAAGGCCCTATTATTCAAATTATTGTGGGCGCATGCTTAGTTCAGCTACCGGTACTCGTGGATGTGATGATGACCACAGTGTTTGCCACTGACAGCCCTCTAACGTTTGATGGTGGAGAAAACGTCAACGTTGATCAACTGGTCAACACTATCATACTTATTGTACAATTTGTCGGCTGTGTGGCTTTAGTTAGAGGGTTATTCTTGCTTAACAAAGTAGGTAGCGGGCAGGCGCAGCAAGGAACTTTTGGTAAATCAATTATTCATATTCTAGGGGGTACATTATGTATAAACGCATACGGGACCTCAAAGATTTTATTTACGACATTGGGAATATTTCAATCATAATTGAATTTTAAGCGTAAAAATAATACAGTTAGCTTAACCTAATCCGCATTAAAAATTATGCTATACTGTAAGAAGTGGAAATAAATCATGGCAAGTATGCAACGAAAAATTGAACTTAATATCAGTATGTACAACTACTCAATGTTTATCACAAGAAAAGCAAAGCCAGCTTTTCGCAAACTTGCAAAGCATGTTTTTGAACGTGATCATTACACTTGCCAATTTTGTGGTTTTCAAGCGAGAGAATATCAAGAAATTGTGAATGCTGATCAAAATTACAATAACAATAAATTGAGTAACTTATTAACAGCCTGTTGTTTTTGCACCCAGTGTTTTTTTCTTGAATCGGTTGGTGAAGCAGGTTACGGCGGGGGTACGCTGATTTACTTACCTGAAATGTTACAAAACGAATTGAATAGTATGTGCCATGTTTTATTTTGTGCCATGATTAATGAAACGAATTATAAAGATAGTGCGCAGTCTATTTACCGCACGCTTAGAATGCGATCTCAAATGATCGAAAAAGAACTCGGGGAGGGCATCTGTAACCCAGGTGCATTTGGTCAATTATTTCTTGATTATCAAAGCACGAATCAAGATAAAAAAACTAGGGTAATTCTAAAAAATATGCGATTATTACCTTCTCGAAGCCGCTTTACGCGACAAATTCAGCGTTGGGCGCAATCTGCTTTAGAAGAAATGGAAAAATAGCCATTTTTTGTTAAACTTATATTTTAGGAATGTATTTAACTTATCAATCAAGGAGCTAATATGCGTGTATTATCACTGCTTAAACAATTAAAGCTTAACTATAATAAATATTCTTTATATTTATTTTTTATATTAACAGGCATGAGCAGCTCTAGTTTTGCAGCTCCCAGCCCTCCTGGAGGGGGTGACACGGGTGGTACGACTTTAGCTACAATCGCTGAAAACATTACTAACACTTTTTCATCCCTCGTTAAACTGATCACTGGTGGGGCTTATGTCGTAGGTTTTGCTCTAGCAATGGTTGGTATCTTAAAATTAAAAGCACACAAAGATAATCCTACTCAAATCCCTATAAGTACAGGTGTCGCGCTAATATTTGTAGGCGCTGCTTTGGTCTTCTTACCAACCTTATTAGGGGTGGGCGCGTCCACTATATTTGGTTCAGACGCCACAAGCAATGTCAGTCCTTCTGGTACGGATACAATTGTTATTCAATAAAGTTAAAATAGCTATTCTCGCGCAGTTTGTTGCGAGAATAGCTTAACACAAAGTCAAAAGGTATTGTCAGCATGTCAATAATGGATTATGTCGTTGATAGCGTTGATACGGTGCTTGCTTGGTTAAGCGCCGGAATTAAGCAAACAACTGAAACATATTGTGATCTTGAAACTGCAGAGAATCGTTATACCCTGGTTGCTAATGATGGCTCACTGATAACCATTATGAAAATACATGGTTCGACCCGTCTAGTAGGTAATGAAGAATTTGATCATATCCATGATGGCTTAGTACAAAGCTTTTTACCTGCATTTTCACGTCCCGGCCAGTCCATTCAAGTACTGTTTAACTATGATAAAGATGCCGCAAAGGAGGAAATCACGAGAATTATCTCCCCTGCAATGCAAACTGCAAAAACTTTACAATTGGATTTAGATGATTTATTCAAAGAGCGAATCAATTTTCTTGCAGAATACTGCGCATCTGAAAGCCTATACATGGTGCTTTGGACGCGGCCCAGCGGCTTGACTAAAGAACAAAACCAACGCGCGCTTAAAGAAAAGCAAAAAATGATGAAAGAAAATCATTTACCACCTTTTACACATTCTCAAAATTTAATCGCGGGTTTTAAAGATTTAAGAAATGCACATGACTCTTTCGTAAGAGCAACTGCCAATGATTTAGATAAATTAGGTTTATCGGCAGCTCTACTTAACGTTCATCAAGCAGTACATGATATCCGAATGACCGTTGATCCTGAATTCACCGATAGTACTTGGAAGCCGTATTTACCCGGAGATAAAATTCCCAAACGTTTATCAACTAAATTTTATGATGATCCATCTAATTTACTATACCCACCGCTTCATCAACAAATCATGCCACGAGATGCAGAAAATGTTGATATGCGTACCGTCCGTATCGGAGATCGCATTTATTCATCAGTTTTTATAGAATTATTTCCTCGTGATATCAAACCTTTTATTCAATTATTTAATCGCACTTTACCCACGCAAATTCCATGGCGCATTTCATATTTGATTCAAAGCAGCGGTTTGCAATCTTTAAAAATGAAATCGATTGTTGCGGCTATTTTAAGCTTTTCCTCATCCCAAAACCGACTCCTTAGCAGCGCTATTGATCAACTACGAGATATTGAGTTAAATGCAGATGACGCTGTGGTCAAAATTCAAGTTGCAACCGCTACTTGGGCACCAGCAGATGATATTCGCCTATTGCGTACTCGCACCTCACAATTAGCAAAAGCCTTACAAGGCTGGGGTAATTGTGAAGTGACTGAAATATCAGGGGATCCATTTGGGGGGGCGGTCTCCAGTATGTTAGGAGTATCCGGGTCGAGCGAAGCTAATAGCACAGCCGCTCCACTCTATGACGTTGTCTACATGCTACCTGTGACTAGACCCGCCTCACCTTGGAAGCATGGCGCAATTTTATATCGTTCACCTGAGCCAATAGGCAAACCTTGGCCTTATCAACCTGGGTCAACTCTACAAACGACTTGGATTGATTTAATTTACGCACGACCAGGGTCGGGAAAATCTGTTTTATCTAATGCTTTAAACTTAGGATTGTGTCTGCAAGGAGGCATTAAACGCTTACCTAGAATTTCTATTATTGATATAGGGCCATCAAGCTCAGGATTAATTTCGCTACTTAAAGAAGCCTTACCTCATGATAAACGCCACTATGCCGCTTACCACCGATTGCGCATGACCACTGAATATGCAATTAATCCTTTCGATACGCAACTAGGATCCCGTTTCCCAACGCCACTAGAACGCAGCTTTTTAGTAAATTTTTTGACCTTATTAGCGACGCCACTAGGCTCAGAAAAACCATATGATGCAATCCCAGACTTGGCAGGAATGGCCGTGAATGAATTGTATAAAAATTTAAAAGACGATGGGAACCCATACACCTATACCTCTGGACTTGAACCACTGATCGACGGAATTTTAGAAGAAATCGGATTTGTTCGCGATCAACATTCAACTTGGTGGGAAGTAACAGATGTATTATTTTTATCTGGCTTTACTCATGAAGCTATGCTTGCGCAGCGCTACTGTGTACCGCTGCTAGCAGACGCAGCTTCTATTGTAAGGACAAAAGCAGTTGAAGATTTGTTTGGAGATATTGTTGCCCCAACAGGTGAAAATTTAATTGATGCTTTCTCGCGAATGATATCTAGCGCTGTGCGTGAATATCCAGTGCTCTCACGAGTCACAAAATTTGACTTAGGCGAAGCTAAAGTTGTCTCTTTAGATTTAGATGAAGTTGCTAAAACAGGGGGTGAGGCTGCAGATAGACAAACAGCGGTAATGTATATGTTAGCCCGATATATCTTAGCAAAAAATTATTACTTAACTGAGGAAAATGCTAAGGACATGCCCGAACAGTACGTTGAATATCATACGGAGAGAATCACTGAATTACGTGAAGATGCTAAACGCTTAGTTTATGATGAATTTCATCGAACTTCACGCTGCCAAGCAGTACGCGACCAAGTGATTGTTGACATGCGTGAAGGACGAAAATGGAAAGTACAAGTCGCACTGATTTCACAATCTGTTGAAGATTTTGATAGTGTGATGGTTGATTTTAGTACTGGTATTTATATTATGGATGCTGGACCAGCCCAGGCCATAAAAAAGACAGCTGATATTTTTGGCTTATCAAAAACAGCAATCTATGCGCTGAGCACTAGAGTACACGGCCCACGAGAAGGAGGCGCCACATTTCTTGCCCAATTTGCAACTAAAGATGGCCAAAATACCCAATTATTAACCAATACAATCGGTCCTATTGAACTTTGGGCCTTTTCAACAACCGCAGAAGATGCTAAGTTACGTAATATACTTTATAAAAAGTTGGGGCCACAAAAAGCACGTCGTTTATTAGCCAAGCTATTCCCTGCAGGAACTGCGACTAAAATGATTGAAGAACGGCTTAGTGTCGCCAAAGACCAAGAAGGGTTTATCGGTGAAGTTGACTCTCTCGGTGTTGTCGATGAATTGGCCAACGACATTTTAAAAGCATATAGTGAAAATCCAAATATTGAAGTACTTACATAATTAAAGGTTCTTAAAAATGCATTCCAAATTGTTAATCATTATATTAACTCTCACCACACTCGTTTCATGCCAAAATCGCCATCAGCAGCTCACCGAAGGCATCCAGTTAAAAAGCTATCCTGTGACTAGCAACCATTACCCTAAACCCGAGCCGAATGAAGATGTTATCGGTCATTTGTTTGCAGTACGAACCCAAGCAGGAGAAGGGTTACAAGTCATTGGACGCCACTACGATGTGGGAATTACTGAGATGATGGATGCAAACCCTCATGCAGCACCACACAAGTCGCTCCCAGGGGCAACCGTCATCGTACCTACCGAATATATCTTACCGCCTACAAAATATCGCCAAGGTATTGCTATCAATGTCGCTGAAATGCGACTTTATTATTTTTCTTCTGAAGATCACAGCATTACAACTTACCCTGTTGCTTTAGGACGACAAAAATGGCGTACGCCTCTAGCAAACACCAAAGTTATACGAAAACAAAAATCTCCAACTTGGCATGTTCCTCAGTCAATTCAAGAAGAAGCTAAAAAAAATGGTCATACTTTACCTGCAAGTGTACCTCCAGGCCCAGACAATCCACTAGGACCTTATGCCATATATTTAGAATTACCGAGCTACTTGATTCACGGTACGACCAGTCCCAATAGTATTGGACGTTTAGTTAGCTCTGGCTGTATTCGAATGTACAATAAGGATATCACTGACCTTTATCAACGTGTCTCAGTAGGAACTCCTGTCCACATTATTTATTACCCTAATAAAGTGGGCTGGCGTGACAATCAATTGCTACTAGAAGCGCATAAACCCATCAGAGATGAGAACGGCAGTTACCGCGATGTGCCTATTACTTTGGCTATTGAAGAGGCTGCTGCAGAACGACAAAATACGGTTATTGACTGGGAGCTGGTGCATAAAGTCGTGGCAAAACACTCTGGCATTCCAACTATTATAGGACATTCTTAGATCATTGTCGGCACTGCTTGATCGATCATTATGTGCTTTGTATTGAAATGAAGCTTATTTTCTAGTAACTTAGCTAACCATACTAATCAAGGAAGTTAAGATCATGTATTCTCAATTAGCTGTAACTATTGACCGAAAAACTGTTCAATTCTTAACTTTTACAAATTAATATAGACTTTTCAAAGTAAATAATTATTTAAAATTTTGAATAACTGCTTGCTGGCTTACTCTTTAATTTAAACATGTAACTTATTCTAAATTTTTAAAAAATTTTTGATTAGTTAGCAGCCATCAATACTTATAAAATATTTTTACTGATCATTCAGCGATGCTTTCTTAGCAAATTAATTCAGGCTTTATATGTCATTTACTAATAATTCTCTTTCTTGAGATTCATCATCTTCTTCTATGACCTCTACGCTCACTGTTGTATCTGAGCTAAACAGTCCTACTTTCGAAAGTAGTCGACTTGAGCAGTGACGAAGATCGTATATAGAATCTACCATTAAGCTTGTCGTTTTCATAGCAACTGCTAACATCGGAAAAACTAAGGCGGCAAAAAACAATGATGGCCAAGTATAACCATTCTCAGACTCTGTCATTAAATCATCATATCCCATAAAAAATACGTGCGCTGCAGCAAGTAGTAACGCCAACCAACCGACATAATATTGTATAGTACGCCATTCTTTCCAACCTAATTGCACATTAGGTAATGAGCTTATCGCAACCATCGTATCGAGGCCAAATGCAGTAACTCCCGCACTGAGCGATAACATCGCTGCATTACTTAGAGCCGATTCACCACTACTGTTCTCAATTGAGAAATATGAGAAATAGGTGCTACTAAAAAGCATTGAAGATAACACCGCATGCTCAAAGAGCAATACCATTGCGACTAAACCAAACTGTTTGCGCCTCGCAAGCATATCTACTAAATATGGATCTTGATGTTCCGTTAAAATTCTCTTTGACAATCGTTGCTTAATTAAAGCTAATGGGCCAATACTATAAGTCAATGAAAATAATGCGAGTGCTGCACAAGAAACTCCTGCATTTAAAGTTTGAATACTTTGCCCATACCAGGGATTTCCATAGGCGATATTTCTATCGACAATCGCGTACGCTGAAAATATAGTCACTAACGACCCACCTACAGTTATTGGGAATGTCCAATGAGGAAAATTCTTTAAATTAGCATGTTCCATGTACCGGCTAAATTCAATTGAAGCGTATGCCTGTGGCTGATAACCTAAATACTTGAGCATGTCACTAATAATATTTAAAGCTTGCTGGTTTTCACCCGCTAAAGGCATAAACCCTTGTGGTCGTGGGGTGTAGTTAGGATCACGTATAGTATATAAATTGATGCTCGTTAAAGTTTTAACAACATGACTATTTGGCAACTTTTGCTGTAGCTCTACGCCATTTCCCAATTTGTTTGAACAGTCAACAATGATTTTCTGGGAAAAAAGACGCTGGTGTCTAATGCTGAACTTTATCACTTGGTTAGCAGGAATAGCTAAAATAATAACATCCATATACTCTAGACCCTCAGAACTAAATTCTTGAATAGTATAACCATACAAACGAGTCCCTATTTTTTTAGTATTAGAGGAAAAAATACACAGATTAGTTTCTTCATTAGCTGGCATCAAACTGAATAGTTTCGCTAAACCCGATGTAAAGCCATCCACTCCAATAATACTATAGTTAGTCATTTTAAACCCCTTAATCACATTTTCGTAAAGACAAAAATATAATACACAAGTTTAATGCGAATGCAAATCATTCTTATTTAAAATTTTTTAAAAACTATTTTTGAAACATTTTTTGACCAATAATGATGAGCTAAAACTAAATCAATGACTAGCGAGGGTTCACCCTTAAAAAATTAATACTTTTAGATTTTTAAAATTTTATAAAAATTAGAAATTTACCCGCTTGAGATAATATATGAACAAAAAATTAAGTTCATTTGTCATTATAAATCTAATAATTTTTTGCGCGTAGTTTTTAAATACACATTACAATAATAATATTTTTAAAAAAGAATAAATAAGCTAGTCGATCGATAAGGGCTTGTAGAATTTAATATTACTTGGATTAAATAAATGCAGAGCTCATTTGGAATTGCGTATCTAATGTATAAATAACCCTATGCGCCAGTAACCTTGACTAACAACTCTTCAAATCACACATCTGCAGTCTTTAATAAATTTCCAATTTTACATGAAAAAATGGAAGATAATATAAACAACCAGTAATAATGACGCTGGCACACCTAAGATCCAAGCTAGAAAATATTTACCCATTGAACTCTCCTTAAGATTATCGAATAAATTTATAAGGATAAAATTATCCTTAATTAAGGGGTATCATAGCATGTTTCTATTTATATTGCACAACTAATTTATTTTAAAAAAATTCACAAGAATATTTTATGCAGGTTTACTCAATTTTTTTTGAGTCAGTTTTGGATGTATTCAAATCCTCAAATAAACGACTTAAAACTGAATGCTTGGTATTCAACCCTAAGTCATGCATATTTATTGAGCTAATATCTTTTAAATTCAACCCTTTTTTACCAATTAAATCTTTTGGAGGCACTTTATCGTCGGCATAATTAAATGACTGCTCATTTAATTGCTTCGTGCTAAGGTAACTAAAAGTATTTTCAGTTGCTGTGAGCATCTGATTAATTTCTTCTAAATCACTAACATTTAACGTCCCTGCAGCTTCTTTTAAGGCTATAATGGCATTAATATAATCATATTGATCATTAGCGTATATTCGAAAAGTGTCAAATAAATCTTGTTGAGAAATTAAAACATCTAACATCGTTTGAGTACCTACTTTATAAGCCTCAATAGTACTTCGTAAGGAACTCTCCCCTGAAATTATTGCACGTTGATCAGCTTTTATTTTGCTAATCCCATTAGTAATATTATTATAACTTTGATGTACTAAATTAATTGTGTTACGCGATTGCTTTTCTTGGTTATCCATCGCGGCAGCATAACTATATCGCGCTTGCTTAGTACCAGCATTAACCAGGCCTCCTTGGTAAGCAGGTAACGCTAACTGAATCCCAACAGAAGAGGTTTTATCATTAACTTTTCCGCCGGGAGTTGAACCTGTACGTGTCAACTCTTGTTGGCCAAAAGCATTTATTGTCGGCATATGTCCGGAGAAGTTTATTTTAATTTGTTGCTGCGCCACCTCTGCTTCATAACGAGCAGTCTGTAAGCTCCAGTTCATTCTTTGTCCCATCGCAACCCATTCATTGACATTAGTAGGTTCAGGAGGCAGAAGTGGAATGTTAGGTTTTAAGCCATCGAGGTTTTCATAAAAAATACCCGTTATTGCTCGTAAATTTTCTTTTGCATTAATAATATTATTTTTAGCTTCTATTTCTTGAGCAATAATTCGATCATATTGAGCTTGAGCTTGATAAACCCCAGTGATCGCAACTAACCCTACTTTATATTGCTGCAATACTTGATCTAATTGTTGATAAATTGCTTTTTTTTCTGCTTGGATATAACGTAGCTGATCCTCAGCAAATAAAACTGCAAAATAAGCCATAGATACACGTGCCATTAAATCTTGCCCTGCAGCAGCATAAGCTGCGTTAGCAGCTTTTACTGTTGTTTTTGCTTGTTGAAATGTAGACCACGCACTATAGTCAAAAATAACTTGGGATAAATTTATCGTATAGCCATTTGAATTATACTTAAATGTCCCTAGGTTAAACGCATTGATTAGTTCAGGGTTGCCTACTATCGAACTATTAAGTGGTTGAGTTTTATTTTCTTGTACATTATATGCAGAAAACGAGTTAGCGACAAAGAGTTGCGGTAGCAAAAAAGAACGTGCAATGGGTATATTTTGTGTCTCAGATAAGCGCTTCGCACCTGCCGCTTGAAAAGCAGGATCGCTTATAAGTGCTTGTTGGTAAATTTGCATGAGATTGGCACTATAAACTGGTGATGTTAAAAGTGTCCCTAGTCCTATAATTACAATGGTTAGAATATGTCGCTTCATAATATTTACTGATCCGTGTTGTTAAAAATAAAATTTTTTCGGCTTAGACCCATGTAGTAATGCCGGAATATAAGTCTCGAACAGTGACCGATGTCGCCATTGGTTTTCACTCATTCGGGTAATTAGCATTGCTTGCATAATTTGCTGACTACCAATTATTGCAAATAATTTACCACCGATTTTCATTTGTTGCTGAAAACTTTCAGGCAGAACTGGTAATGATCCAGTGATACAAATGATATCATATGGTTGTTGGTTAGACCATCCGTTTGCCGCATTACCTTCTAGTAAGGTAATGTTCTCAAGATTTAAGCGCTTAAATTTAGCATCGGCTGCTGTTAAAAATTCATTAAAGATATCAACACTATAAACATGCTGCACAGATTGCGCTAAAAGTGCAGTTAAGTAGCCGCTTCCGGTACCGATCTCTAGCACTTTATCTTCTGGACTTAGCTGTAGCGTTTGAATAATTTTTGCTTCAATACACGGGGACATCATTACTTGGCCATGATCGAGGGGAACATAAGTGTCAGCAAACGCTATTTGCCGGTAGGCCACTGGGACAAATATTTCTCTCGGAGTGTTCGATATCAGCTGTAAAATTTCATTATCTAATACATCAAAAGCCCGTATTTGTTGCTTCAGCATATTTTCGCGAGCAGCATTAATATCCATCAAATTCTCAAAAAATTAAACTCAAGTATAAACGCCATAGATTACGTGGTTTCTAAAGAGGCCGCAAGCAGAAAAGATCACTATCTGCTTACTATAACTATCAGTAGTGCGGCCTTATAATTTTTACAAACTATCGAAATTAATAAATTGATTCACAACATAATTGCGTAAAACATGATCATATTAATAGGTCATATTTTAGCAAGGATCAAATTTTCTAACTTTTACATTAATTAGAACGATCATAACCTTTAGTCTAAAAAATATATCTTTTAATGCTTAAAACTATTTTACACGGACACTAAAACATAAACTTTTTTAAAAAAAATTCTATTACTTTAAATATAATAATGTTATTATCCTGTTAATATTAAACGGATAATAGCGATATGACTCAATTGACTGATAAAAATAAAAGCTCATCCAACTCAGAAAGTGATATCCCCAAAGTCACCTCAGATGTCTATTTTAAAACCTGTATGAGCAACTTGAGC
>Ga0100402_1001547_pt1 | contig 26609 bp, 22 predicted proteins | sample CryGeyme20150102_FD_80419 | JGI IMG/M metagenome (GOLD analysis project Ga0100402, IMG submission 80419) | Groundwater microbial communities from Crystal Geyser aquifers in Utah, USA - Crystal Geyser metaG 2015-0102 | ecosystem: Environmental > Aquatic > Deep subsurface > Groundwater | place...
ACAAGCCTGATAAAAATAAAAACATCATTAGCCATAATTCATTAATGATATTTAACTTATAGTTCACAGCAAAAAGTAAAATAGTGACAGAAACCATATGACAGACGAAGCGAGTTTTTGCTGACATATTATGCCGGTCATCAAGTAACCCAATTCCAGCCGTGATACTAGCAGCAAAAATAAAGAACAAATTGATAAAAGGATTTAAGTTATCTTTTATCACTAAATAGCAAAAAATAACCAAAAAAACGCTGGTAAAAACTAACCCTCCCCCACGAGGTGTGGGAATGACATGTGAACTTCGCTCATTGGGTACATCGACTAATTTTAGAGGCTTTGCGTAGCGCCGCAAAATTCCGGTTAAAAAATAGCTAATAATTAGTCCAACACTTAACAGTAATGTGCGCGTCATGGTTACTCCTCTCCAGTAGACGTTGGCTCTAAAATATGCTTAACATGATGACTCCAAGTATAATTATTTAATACTTTTTGTCTGGCAGCAACACCGAGTTTAGTCTGCCAGGCTGGGTTAGCGACTAGCCAGGTGAGCGCAATGATCATATCATCAATACTTCCGGGTTGGCACAAAATGCTGTTAACTTGTTGTTCAAGATCAACGTTAGTTAAATTTTTAGCCAATAAAGCGGGTCGCAAAACTTCTCCAATTTGTTCAAGGTCAGAAGCAATGATAGCTTTACCCATTGCCATATATTCAAAAATTTTTGTAGGCGAGCCAAAGAATCGAGTATCTCCAGGAACTTGGTGAGGAGAAAACAGTATATCTGCAACAGCAAGATAGATTGCCGCTTCAAATTGCGGGATTAACCCTGTAAAGCGACAGTAAGAGCTAATTTCACTGTGATGAATAAGCTGTTTAACTATGGGTAATTCGAATCCGTCTCCGACGAAAAAAAAGTAAAATTGATTTTTTTTAAACCATTCTAAGTCATTTTTAGAAAGCTTAACCAAGGCTTCAGCTAATCGGCTTACCCCGTGCCACACACCATAAGTCCCAACAAACATACCTATAGTCGCATGCTCAGGAATATCATATCGCTGACGTAATTCAATCAACTGACTACTTGTGTATGAACTTGGATTGAATAACTCTGGGTCGATGCCATTCGGATAAACGACCACTCTATCTCTATTAACATTGTTACAAGTTATTTGTTCAGCTAGAGGCTTAGAAACTGTTACAATACGGCAAGCTGCCTGGAGCATTTTTTGTTCAACTTTTTCAGCTAATTTTTGGAATTTTAACCCTTTTCCCCAATTTTTAGCAATCCACGCCTCCGAACCATTATATTCGACTACTAGCGGAAGAAGTTTAAAGCGATGAACCAACTGAGCACCACTCATATTTGCTAACGATAAACGCTGGTAAATGAAATCAACCTTATTCTTTGTTAACCAAGCTTCTAGCTGCCTAGTCACCATAAAATTGAATCGATATAAATTGGCTTCATATGGTAAGCCATACATTTTTAGGGGCTTTAATAATAAAAATTTGACTTTTTTATCTAAGCATAGGTTGGGCTCTACAGCGGCATAAGTGACATCATAACCCTGCTTTACCATTGCATTACAAACGCCCGCTATATGACCAACTGAGCCTCCTGCCTTTATCCCAAACCACAAATTTGCGTTGATAAATAAGACTTTAGGAGAATTTTTGTGGTCTAATTTAAATGTAGAGTTTTGCCTAACTGTTGGCAATGTTAAATAAGTTTTGAGTAAACAAGCATGATTAGCCACAGATGCCCAAATAAACTTTAAAGCAGCTACCCAATGATGTTTTTGGCTAAGTTTATAGACTACACAGTCATGATTAATAAATAAAACACTTTTACTTGCAGTGAATAAGCTTAAGAATTGTAAAAGCGGTAATAAAGCCACACTCGTCGGATCTTCTAAAGGAAGAATAAGTTGTCCTTTAATTTGGCGTAACTGTTTTAATATTCCCCATAGGCCATTCGCTTTAATTTGCTGCAAATTCACATATTCAACCTTGATTTGAAATATTTTAGCTATTTTGCTACAAAATCTTTCAGATAGCGGATATGCAATTAAAGCAGTTACCGGAGAATTCTTATCATCCATTCGAAGATTTTTGCCTATTTAATTTAGTGATATTATACTCACTTCTCATTTCAAATATAAGGCTTTAGCTAAGGGTAAAATGTTAAACGAACAGAATTTAACCATTTCAGTCATTGGTTTAGGTTACATTGGGCTACCTACTGCCAGCTTTTTGGCTTCAAATGGTTTCATGGTTTATGGAACTGACACTAATAAGCACGTTGTAGATACAATAAATCAAGGAAAAACCCATATTCAAGAGAAAGATTTAGATGCGCTATTAAAATCTGTTATCGATAATGGCCAATTTAAGGCTAGTTTAGAAATACAACCAGCAGATATATATATTATCGCCGTTCCAACTCCTTTTGATTCGCAGCTCCAACCTGATTTAACTTATATTGAGCAAGCAACTCTAAGCTTAGCAAAAGTAATCAGCCCGGGCAGCCTGGTTATTTTAGAATCAACTAGCCCTATTGGGACCACAGAAAAAATTGGTGAGTGGATATACCAAGCGCGGCCTGACTTAAAAATTGATGGCTATGCCAAGGCCAGCGATTCTGAAGTCATTTGTATTGCCCACTGCCCTGAAAGGGTGCTACCAGGTAGAATCTTAATAGAACTTAGAAAAAATAACCGCATTATTGGTGGCATAACCAGCCGCTCTGCTAGAATCGCTGAAAAATTCTATGCGCAATTTGTAGAAGGCAGAATAATCACTACAGATGGGAAAACTGCTGAACTAACAAAGCTTGTAGAAAATGCATTTCGTGACGTTAATATTGCTTTTGCAAATGAGCTATCAATTATCTGTGACGAATTAGACGTCAATGTTTGGGAGTTAATTAATTTAGCTAATCTCCATCCGAGAGTTGATATCCTAGCACCAGGCCCAGGTGTTGGCGGTCATTGCATTGCTGTCGACCCTTGGTTCATTGTCGCCTCGAGTCCTCATAATGCTCGTTTAATTCAATTAGCAAGACAAATTAATGACAACAAAAAAGGCTATGTAGTCAAGAAAGTATTAGAACAAGCAGAACAGCTAACTAAACCCCGTATCGCGATTTTAGGATTGACTTACAAGGCTGATATTGACGATCTTCGTGAAAGTCCTGCATTAGATATTGCTCATCAGTTAATTACTCAAACTAATTTTGAATATTTAGTTGTAGAGCCAAATATTAATGTTTTGCCAGAGTTACTTCATTCATCAAATTGCCAACATTATGAATTCAATGAAGCCATTGAGCTTGCTGATATTATTGTATTGCTCGTTGATCACAAAGAATTTGCTACCATACATGGGTCGTGCTTGCGAGGCAAGGCTGTAATTGACACGAAAGGTGTCTGGGAAGGACTTTGGTTTTGAAACAAGTTATTATTAAGAAAGGGAATATTACTGTAGAAGAAACTCCGGCTCCCAAAGTTGCTCCCGGATGTGTTCTGATGCAAACGTGCTTTAGTTGCATCTCCACTGGCACAGAAATAGCTGGCTTAAAAATGAGTGCTAAGCCGTTATGGAAGCGCGCTTTGGAACAACCTGAAAACGTTAAAAAAGTTTTCAATATGGTGGCGCAATCGGGACTTAAGCGGACGCACGCATTCGTTAAAGGTCATTTAGACGCAGGCAATCCTACTGGATACTCAGCAAGTGGGATTGTTATTGACGTTGCAGATGATGTGAATGAATTTAAAATTGGTGATAAAGTAGCAGGTGCGGGAGCAGAATACGCTCATCATGCTGAAGTTCTGTGCATTCCTAAAAATCTTGTTGTTCATATTCCTGAACAACTATGCATGGAACATGCCTCAACAGTCACTCTAGGGGCGATTGCACTTCAAGGGACTCGCCGCGCCAACCCAACTTTAGGAGAAACATTCATAGTTTTAGGTCTTGGTATTTTAGGGCAACTTACCGCACAAATTTTAAAAGCTAATGGCTGTCAAGTCATTGGCTTTGACTTAAATAATGAAAAAATAGAAATGGCTAAAGCAAATGGCTTAACCGCCGGAATATTATCTGAACCTGGTCACGATGTTGATACGGTCAAACGCTTAACGCAGGGGCAAGGAGCTGATGGTGTTATCATTACAGCTGCTTCAAATTCAAGTGAAGTGGTTTCGAATGCGTTCCAAATGTGTCGTCGTAAAGGAAGAGTTATTCTTGTAGGCGATGTTAACTTAGATGTTAAGAGGCAAGATATTTATGCGAAAGAATTAGACTTTTTAGTATCTTGTTCTTATGGGCCTGGGCGCTATGATGATTCATATGAAGTTCATGGCCAAGACTATCCAATTGGGTATGTGCGATGGACTGAAAACCGTAATATGCAAGCGTATTTAAAATTACTTGCCAATGGTCAAATCAACTTGTCGAATATTCTTAGCGAGAAATATCCAATTTCACAGGCCGCTGAAGCTTACGCAAAAGCAAAAGAGATGAATAGTTCATCCTTACTTAGCTTATTAGAGTATTCTCCAACAAATCAAAGTTTTGAGCATATTACCTCTAATCCTCTTCATAAACCCATTCATTTAGATACTATAAAAGTAGCTGTGGTTGGAGCAGGAGGATTCGCTAAAGGCATGCACTTACCTAATTTAGCTCGATTAAAAAATAATTATACGATTCATGCAATTGCCAGCCGCACCGGGCACAATGCCAATACATGTGCCAAACAATACTCGGCTAAATACGCCACAACTGAATATCAAAAAATTTTATCTGATCATGATATTAATTTAGTTCTGCTCTGTACACCCCATGATCAACATGCAAAACAAGTTGAACAAGCGATTCTTGCCAATAAACACATATTAGTAGAAAAACCCTTGGCATTAAATGAAGCTGACCTTCAACAATTAGTAAGAATTGTTGATCAACATAAGGCTAACTGTCCAATAATAATGACTGGCTTTAATCGGCGATTTTCACCTCATATCGTTCGCTTAAAGCAGGTATTAGCTGAGCGTAATAATCCTATGATGATAAACTATAAAATGAATGCCGGATATATACCTATGGACCATTGGGTACACTCAGCTAAAGGGGGTGGAAGAAACATTGGAGAGGCATGCCACATTTATGATTTATTTACTTACCTAACCGATAGTAAAATTACATCATTGAATGTTAGTGCGATAAGTCCCAAAAATCATTTCTATGCTAGAAATGATAACTTCAATGTTTGTTGTGAGTTTGCTGATGGCTCAGTGGCAAATTTAATGTATACGGCAATGGGGCATCATCAGCTTGCAAAGGAAACTATGGAGGTTTACTATGACGGTTGTGTTGCACAATTGAATGATTACAAGCAGTTAAGCTTTTATGGGCGGAAATTGAAAGGGTTAAAAACTGTAAATGCTGAAAAAGGTCAACTGCAAGAATTGCAACAATTAGCACATGCGATTAATACTACTTGTGCTTGGCCTATTCCGTGGTGGCAACAAATTCAAGCCATGCAAATTGCATTTGATGTCGAAGCCTTAATTAATCAAAAAGTGAAATCTTCATGTGCGGAATAGTTGGAATAATCAACCATAACAGAGAACCTATCAATCGCAATTTACTAATTGCTATGCGTGATAAGATGACTCATCGCGGGCCAGATGGCGCTGGGTTATGGATAGCTCCAAATCAAATGGTAGGGCTTGGCCATAGAAGACTTGCTATCATTGATCCCAATAGTAGTGCTAATCAACCTCTACAAAGTGTCGATAAAAATACCGTGATTAGTTTTAATGGCGAAATATATAATCATCAAGAATTGCGTCAGCAGTTGAATAAAGAAGGAGATTTTATTTGGCAAACTGATCACTCAGATACTGAGGTTTTGCTTAATGCCTATAGGCACTGGGGTATCGATTGTCTACATTATTTACGTGGAATGTTTGCATTCGCCATATGGAACGAACATCAACAACAGTTATTCTGTGCGAGAGATAGAGTAGGAATTAAGCCCTTTTACTATAGCTCACAATCCAACCATTTTATTTTTGCCTCTGAAATAAAGGCTATTTTACTTCATCCTGAAATCAAACGTACAGTTAACGATACTGCTTTGTATCATTATTTATCTTTTTTAACAGCCCCTGCCCCATCCACCTTATTTCAAGGTATTCATAAATTATCCCCAGGACATTACCTGACTGCAAATTTGGATGGTCAAATAGCGATTAATCAATATTGGGACGTCCTTGATAACCTACAAGATTTATCACAACACTCAGAAGCTGATATCACGCATTTAATTTATAACACCTTAGATGAATCTGTGCGCTATCGACAAGAGGCAGATGTTCCAATTGGTGTCTTTCTTTCAGGAGGTATTGATTCTAGCACTAACGCAGCTTTGTTTGCTAAACGCTCTAATGAAATCCAGACTTTCTCCATTGGATATCACGGTGAATATAAAAGCTATAAAAATGAATTAGAGTATGCACAACAAATGGCCACTGCCATTCATTCTAAACACCACCAGAAACTACTAAGCCAAACAGACTTGTTAGATTTCTTACCTCAATTAATTCACCTGCAAGATGAACCGATAGCTGACCCTGTTTGTGTGCCAATCTATTTTTTAGCAGAATTAGCTCGCAAAAATGGCGTAATTGTCTGCCAAGTAGGTGAAGGTGCCGATGAGCTATTTTGGGGCTATCAATCTTGGAAAATAAAATTACGTCTGCAGCAATTAAATCAAATCAAAGGACTTAGGTGGTGCAAATCACTATTACATTTTGGACTGAATCAAACATCCAAAAAATACACTTGGCCTAATGAGCTACTTAGAAGAAGTTTAGCCAATCAACCTGTATTTTGGGGAGGCGCTGAAGCTTTTACAGAAATACAGAAGCGATGGCTGCTCAGTGAAAATTTTAAAAGTAGAGTTTCTGGCATTACTTCATGGGACGCTCTTAATCCAATTTTTCAGCGATTCATTGCAAAAGCCCCTGATCAACATTGGCTAAATTGGATGAGCTATTGTGATTTAAACTACCGTTTACCTGAACTATTGTTAATGCGAGTTGATAAAATGACTATGGGTGTGGGTTTAGAAAGCCGCGTACCTTTTCTCGATCACAAGATGGTTGAACTTGCGATGAGTATACCTGCGAGCTTAAAAACTAAGCACGGCCAACTAAAGTATATCTTAAAAAAAACAGTGCGAGGCGTTATTCCTGATAATTTAATTGATCGCAAAAAACAAGGTTTTGGAGTTCCTGTCTATGAATGGTTTTTTGATAAGTTAGGTCAAAAAGTAACACAAACCCTTCATGAATTTTGTAAGCAAACAGATTATTTTGATAAATCAGCCATCGATCAATATTTGCAGTCTGGAAATGGTGGCCAAATTTGGTATCTATTCAATTTTGCATTATGGTGGAATTACTATATTGCCGGCAATGAGATTTTATAATTAAAATCAAGTCTGTATTAGAGATAAAAAAAGCTTGTGTAATAATAGTTATGCAAGGTAATATCACGCTCTGAATTATTTTTATAACTTTGGAGTCCGTTGGGATGGGTAGATCACTTCACACTTTATTAAAAGGTTTTGAGACTTTTAGAGAACAACTTTATAAAGAGGGGCATGCAATGATGCCAGATCTAGCTAAATATGGCCAATCACCTGAAGTAATGATTGTCGCTTGCAGTGATTCAAGGTTAGATCCCGCTTTAATCTTACAGGCAGAACCCGGTGATCTATTTGTGGTCCGCTCGATTGCATCAATTATTCCATCATACGAAAATGCAGGCAATCAACCTAGCATTAGTGCATCTTTAGAATTTGGGGTGTGCTACTTAGAAGTTAAACATATTGTAATCCTTGGCCATTCCAACTGCGGAGGTATTAATGCTTTACTTAATCCTGATAGTTTGCACCAAGATGAATTTATTAGTAAATGGGTTAATATTGTAGATGCTTCAAAATTAATGACAGATGATGTTGATACCAGTTGCCATCAAGTCATTGGTCAATCTTATGAAAATTTGTTTACTTATCCATGGATAAGAAAGCGTGTAGAGCAAGATGAACTTCGCTTACATGCATGGTTTTTTAATATTGCTTACGGTGATTTAATCGATGTCAAACCAGAAAAAAATTTAATATAAAAATTTAATTTTTTAAATCAATAATTTTAGATAAAGAGTATGGCTAATAAAAAACTAACCGACGTTAATAAAAATTATATCCCCATCGCATTGTTTGATACCAATCAAGAACTTCAATTACTCTATAAAACAGCTTTACAGCACGATGCTCAAGCCATTTTTAAAAGCTGGCTAGACCAACTTTGCCCAATTATTTCTGTGGTTGAAATCAATGATTTTCAACAAGCATTATACTTTTTATACCATTATCGTGGTAGTGAAGATACATTTAACGCATATCGCAAAGAACTTGAGCGTTTTTTACAGTGGAGCTGGTTTATTCGAAAGCAATCAATTCTTAAACACAACAGCTTAGATATAGAAGCTTTCATTGAATTTTGTAAAGCTCCACCAAAAAATTGGATTGCAACAAAAACAGTTAAGCGATTTATTGTTAAAGCAGGAAAAAGGATTCCCAATCCTGAGTGGCGACCTTTTAACGTTAAAGTGAGTAAAAAAGCATTTCAAGATGGCGAACGACCAACCTATACTCATTTTGAGTTATCTCAAAAGGGCTTGAAAGCAATTTTTGCGGTTCTCGGAAGCTTTTACAATTACATGATTCAGGAAGAACATATGGCTGCCAACCCTGTGATGCAGATTCGTCAAAAGAGTAAATTTATTCAAAAACAACAATCATCTCCGCCTATACGTAGGTTATCCAATTATCAGTGGGACGTGGTCATTCAGATGGCTCAATCGCTGGCCATAGAAAAACCGGAAGTATATGAGCGATCATTATTCATCTTATCCGCTCTATATGGTATGTATCTACGAATATCTGAACTAGCTGCAATCAACCATTGGACCCCTACTATGGGTGATTTCTACCGGGACAATCATAATAACTGGTGGTTTAAGACTATTGGTAAAGGTAATAAAGAGCGTCATATCGCGGTAAGTGACGCTATGTTAGGCGCGCTTAAGCGATGGCGTCAATACTTAGGACTGTCAGCCTTACCCTATCCAGGAGAAACTTTTCCTTTAATCCCAAATTATACTAGAAAGCAGCCGATATCAAGTACTCGAGCTATTCGTCAGATGGTTCAAGATTGCTTTGATGCTGCAGTGACTCAATTGCGTTTAAGCGATTCTGAAGAAGCCGAATTATTACGCTCTGCAACAGTGCATTGGTTACGTCATACAGGAATATCTGAAGATGTTAAACATAGACCTAGAGAACATGTACGCGATGACGCTGGGCACGGCTCCAGCGCAATTACTGACAAATATATTGATGTTGAGCTAAAAGCTCGCCACGCATCTGCGAAAACAAAACAGTTAAACCAACACAAGGATTAAGTCAATGAAAAATCTATTCCAAATAAAATTGTTAACGGTCGCATTCGCGCTCGCGGTTCATTTAAACAGTTGGGCAGCATTTTATGAAGATGAACCATTGATACTGAAACCTGTGATTATAAAGCCTCAGCGTTGTTATTTTAATGGCTTTGTTGCTGGCGTCGGTTATAGTTTGATCGATGGAGAGTATCAATCTAAAAACACTGATGTATTTGATGTACCCAACCTACCATCTAGTATCCAATCGAAAGATGCACATCTTGACGCAGTTGATCTTTATGTTGGTTACGGTCAGCAATTAAATCGGCATCTTTATTTAGGGGTGAGAGGTGGCGCGCAACTTTATACCAAATCCAACGTCGATTTATTACATTCATCGACCGATGTAGCAAATTTACAACTAGAAGATAAATTTCGCGCGCGCGAGAGTGGCTATGCAGATATATTAGCAGGGTTAGTCATTGAAGATCGACTTATGCTCTATCCTTTCGTAGGCTATAGTAACACTAAATATGTACTGGAAAGCTTTATTAACGCTGATCAAAACCAACCCGTTGAATATCGCAATGAAGTAAAATGGGGCACTGCTTATCGCTTTGGGCTAGGTGCAAAATATGCATTTTTTCCAGCGTTAAGTCTTGATATTCATGTTTTACACCAAGCCCCTAATCATGTGACCTGGCCTGCAACTAAGCAGGCAAACACCGACGATAGTTCCATAGTTGATCCAGTAAAACACAGCCTAAATCCTGAGGTCAATGTGCTATCTATAGGATTTGAAGGTTATATCAACTAAAAATACTTATTAGCACCTTTAGCTACTTATCAGTGCAAGTTAATTCGAATAAACAAGCGATTGTGCAATTCTTTTAGCTGCATAGGTCAATATCGCATCTGCTCCAGCTCGTTTAAAACATAGCAGCGCTTCAAACATTGATTTTTCAAAGTCCAGATACCCGTGATCGGCACAACATGCAATCATACTGTATTCACCGCTGACTTGATAAGCAAACGTCGGCATTTGATATTGGTGTTTGATTCTATGAAGAATATCTAAATAAGGCATTCCTGGTTTGATCATCAAAATATCTGCACCTTCATCAATATCAAGCTGTGCTTCTCGAATGCTTTCATCACTATTAGCAGGATCTTGTTGATAACTTTTTTTATCTTTATTACCAAGATTACTGACAGAATCAATCGCATCGCGAAAAGGCCCATAAAAAGCAGAAGCATATTTTGCTGTATAAGATAAAATTAACACCTGATGGAAGTTATTTTCTTCTAGCGCTTGCCGTATAGCCCCTATCCGCCCATCTTGCATATCAGAAGGTGCGATAACGTCACAACCAGCCCTAGCTTGATTGAGCGCTTGCTTTACTAAGATTTCAACCGTCTCATCATTGGCTATTTCACCATTAATAATAACGCCATCATGGCCGTGGCAGGTATAAGGATCCAAAGCCACATCACAAATCACTCCAATCTCAGGCACAGCTTGTTTAATTGCTTTAATAGCACGGCAAACCAAATTATATGGGTTGAGTGCTTCCGAGCCATGTTCAGATTTCAACTCTCTTGGCGTAACAGGAAACAATGCAACGGCTTGAATACCTAACGTATACGCTTCTTTGACTTCTGTAACTAAGCGATCAATAGTATAACGATAAACACCAGGCATAGCTGCAATATTTTGCTGTTGATTCTCACCCTCAATAACAAAAACTGGCCATATTAAATCACTAACACTTAAATGATTTTCTGCCACGATTTTTCTAGACCAAGAATTCATTCTTGTACGGCGCATTCGCGTGAGTGGAAATTTCATATATTCTCATTTGCAAAATCATTGAATTTTATTATTATAGCATCCCTTTCTGCTAATACTAGTCAATCTCCATAATACAGTTTATCAAAAATTTCGTCTGAGTGATTGTAAAGACATTTAATGCCCCTTTTTTATTAAGTAGATGGTTTGCGTACCATTGTCAGACCATCAGCAATCGGTAACATGCAGCATTGAATACTAGAATCATTTTTTAATGCTTGGTTTAGTTCACGTATTGCATGAACTTGAGCTGATTGATTATCCATATCAATCACTTTACCTCCCCACAGCACATTATCAATCAAAATTAATCCATTAGGCTTGAGCAAATCATAGCAACGCTGGTAGTATTGAGGAAGGTTGCGTTTATCAGCATCAATAAAAATCAAATCAAATTGATTTTTATCTAGCTGGGCGATAGTTTCTAATGCTGGGGCCAACTTTAAGGTTATCCGATCACTAACACCGGCTTTATGCCAATATTTTTTAGCAATTATTGTTGTTTTATCATCAATGTCGCAAGTAATCACCCTACCCTCTGGACTCTGGTTCAATGCCATGCAAAGTGAGCTATAACCGGTATATGTGCCAAGTTCTAAAATATTATTGGCAGATAAAAGTCGAACTAACATTGCCATAAAATGACCTTGAAGAGGCGATATCTGCATTTGCGCCCCGGACAGCGAGGCTGTTAAATCTCTTAACTCTTTTAGTATTGGATGTTCTTGACTACAAGATAACACCATATAATCAGATAATTCTGGAGTTAATTGCACATACTTATCATTCATCTCTAGCCTTCTTGCCTAATATTTTTACAAATTTTCAAAACGTTACCTATACTTACAGTAATAACAATCATTTATGGGAGCAAATATGCTTGATATTCAATATATAAAAAATCCTTCCACTAATCAAATGACTTTGCTCACATCCATTCAAGGTAAAGCGTTACTGACAACCCCACAATTAAACAAAGGCACCGCATTTACAGAACAAGAGCGAATTGCTTTTATGTTGCAAGGTAAACTGCCTATAGCAGTGGAATCGCTTGATCAACAAGTCATTCGCGCCTACGGCCAATTTAACGCGTATCAAAATACCATTAATAAAAACATTTATCTGAATGAATTGCATGACTCCAACCAAGTATTATTTTACAAACTCGTCAGTGAACACTTATCTGAAATGTTACCTATCATCTATACTCCGATCGTGGGAACAGCAGTTAAAAAATTTAGTCGTGACTATCGCCATCCCCGAGGAATATATATCTCTTATCCTGAAATTGAGCATATTGAATCCATCCTAAAAAATCGCTCAAATCCTAATATAGATTTAATCGTAGTTACCGATGGTGAGGGTGTTCTAGGTATCGGTGACCAAGGCGTAGGTGGAATGGATATACCCATTGCAAAACTGATGGTTTATAGCCTATGTGGTGGTATAAATCCTCTAAATACGTTACCGATACACCTAGACGTGGGCACAAATAATAATGATTTATTAGAAGACCCAATGTACTTAGGATGGCGTCACCAAAGAATCGCTGGCGCTGAATATGATAATTTTATTGAACAGTTTGTGGCTACCGTTAAGAAATTATTTCCTCAAGTTTTTTTACACTGGGAAGATTTTGGACGTAGTAATGCAAGACGCAATTTAGAACGTTTTCAAAATAGAATATGTACTTTCAATGATGATATGCAAGGCACCGGAGTCGTAACTCTATCTGCAATACTTGCTGCAGTTCGTGCTTGCAACAGCAAAATTACTCATCAGCGAGTGGTCGTATTTGGCGGTGGAACCGCTGGTACAGGTATTGCCGACCAAATCAGAGATGCGATGGTCCATGAGGGATTATCACTTGAACAAGCCAATCAAAATTTTTGGATGTTGGATAAGCCAGGATTACTTTTTAAAGATAGTGAAGGATTAACAAATTATCAAGAGGTTTATGCTAGAGATCGTAATGAAACTGCCGGTTGGCATATCGAAAACCCAAATCATATACAGTTATTAGACGTTGTCGCTAACGTTAAACCAACAATCCTCATTGGCTGCTCAGCAGTAACCGGTGCATTCACCGAAAATATCATTCGAGAAATGACCAAACACACAACAAGGCCCATTATACTGCCGTTATCAAACCCTACAGAGTGCTGTGAAGCATGCCCTGAGGATTTATATCAGTGGACTGATGGCAAAGTGTTAATTGCAACAGGCTCGCCCTTTGAGCCTATTCAATATAATGGTATCACTTATAAAATTGCTCAGTGTAATAATGCTCTAGTATTTCCAGGGGTCGGATTAGGATTAATCGTTACGAAAGCAAAAAAACTTTCTAATGAGAGTTTGTGGCACGCTTGTACAGCTTTGAGTCATTTTGCCCCCATACGCCATGACCCCATGGCCCCACTATTGCCTGATCTACAACAAGCTCGATTAGTCGCTGAACAAATCGCACTTGCTGTCGCAAACCAAGTCATTGCAGAAAACAATACAAATGCTAATTTGCCAGAGAATTTAAACCAAACGATACATGACACAATGTGGCAGCCCGAGTACCTCCCTTATCAATACAGAAGTTTAAAATAATGGCAATGCGACTTATTGATTTTAAAACTAATCGTTTGGCTTGAAATATCAAATAATCGCTTTAAAATTTATTATACTTGTAACATCATCAATTGAAGTGGAAATTTAGATACATGAAAAGAATAGGACTGATTGGAGGTTTAAGTTGGGTCTCTACCCATGCTTACTATCAAATGATAAACACGATAATTAATCAGAAACTTGGCGATCATTTTTCTGCAGATATCATTTTACATAGTTTGAATTTTGAAAAGTCATATCGATTCATGCAAAATAACCAATGGGACCTATTATCACAAGAATTAATTCATTCAGCTAGTTTATTAAGTCAGGCGAAAGCAGATTATTTCATCATTTGTTGTAACTCTGCCCATAAAGTATACCAAACTGTAACTAATCACATCGATATAGCTTGTATTCACATCATGGAACCCATTATAAATGTCATCAAGCAAGAAAATTTTACAAAAGTTGGACTTATTGGTACAAACTTTACCATGTCAGAGTCTTTTCACAAAGACTATGTACGAGAAAGATTAAATATTGAGTTAATTACACCAGAAATTTCTATGAGAAATGAAATTCATCACATCATTATTAATCAATTATGTTACATAAATGGTGCCAAATTTAATGAAGCCCTGCAGCAACATTTCAATCAATTTATAAAACAAAATCAACTAGACGCGGTAATACTCGCTTGCACTGAGCTTGCTTATGGAGTGAATCAATCCTTCAGTGACGCTAAATTATTAGACACTACCCGACTGCATGCAACCAAAGCCGCTGAAATTTCAATTCAAAATGAATAATTTTTTTACTTAAAAGCGTCACTTTTCTTTTCAGATTTTTTCAGCTTTACTTAAAAAATAGTCTATAATTACCTGTAATGTTAGGAATTAATGGTTTTTTGTCATTGAAAGTAAATTTTAGAAAAACTTTACTGCGTATATATCTCATAAGGTTAGGCTTTGAATTATTTAAAAAAAGAGCATAAATATCTAATCCAGCAAATTTTAGAGTCTCATGATTCTGCTACATTCGTGTTTAACTTAACAATGGATATCATTTATTCAAACAATTAAACACCATTAGTTAAGCTACTTGAAAAAGAGCTTCCTGAAGTTCTAGCACCGCAAATCAAGTGTAAAATTGACACTATATTAAAAACTGACCATACTAAACTTACTTGGAATACAAAGATTGATGATGAGAATTACGAGTGTACTATCTATGAATTTATTGTTGATTATGAAACTTTATTTATAGTCAATATAAAATTAGAGCCATCAAATCAGGCCTCACCAATCAACCTAGCCGAAATCGATAATATTATAAAATATATACCTGGAAGCATATTTTGGAAAGATGCTGAAGGACGTTACTTAGGTTGTAATGAATTTGTATTACAAATGGCAGGCTTAGAGACCAAAGAAGAAATCATCGGAAAAAAAGACAGTGATCTTTATTGGAAAGATTACGCAGAGAAAATTCGTGAAGTAGACTTGAAAGTCATGCAAACTAAAAAGCAGTTGATCATGGAAGAAACTATAATAAAAGCAAATGGTGAAAAATTTATAGCTATCAGTTACAAAGGACCGCTTTTAAATAAACATGATTTAGCAATTGGTATTGTAGGGGTTGCGATAGACATACATGAACTAAAAGAAACACAAGAAAAGCTAGAAGAAGCGCTTGCTGAAATTAAAATATTGGCAAATAGTGAGCGTGAAAAAATCCTTAAACGGCATGAGCAATTTATGGATAATCAGGCTCATGATATTAGAACACCAGTTGGAGGAATTATCAGCGGCACACAAGTGTTACCCACAATTATCAATAATTCTCCTAGTGATGCAGCCGAATGGGTGGCTGAGATTCATAGAGCTGCTACACAGATACTTGATTATTAAGAATCGCTGTTGCATGATTTATACCATGGCTTACGCAAAAGTAGAACAATATTTGCTCGGTTTCACTTGGGGGATATTCTCAACAGGCTTTATACTATCTTTCTGCCAACGGCTAAAACTAAGCAATTGAAACTTAGTTATTCTTTAGACGAATCGATTCCAAGCTATCTGCTTGGGGATGCTAAACGTATATATCAGTGCTTACTCGATTTAATTAGCAACGCAATTAAATTTAACATTCAAGGCGAAGTGCTCATTAATGCTTCTCTAGTTAATCTTTCTGAAAAACAAGCTGTTGTACGTTTTTCGGTATTTGATACCGGCATCGGTATCGCTGAAGATATGCAACATGAAATTTATGAAGAATATGTTAAAGTTGCCCGTAGTAACCAAACTCAAACTCAAGGTCATGGTCGAGGTCTAGGATTGTCACGCGTTAAATATTTAGTAGATTTAATGCAAGGTGAATTATGGCTAGAAAGCCAAATTGGTGTAGGCAGTTGCTTTTGTATCACGATTCCATGTCAAGTCTCCATTGACCAACTCAATAAAATTTAAATTAAAAAATAATTACGTATTCAATTGGAAAATTCTCTGGTAATTAACTACACTTTAATTACTATCAATAAAAAAATGGGGCTACCTATGAAAGCTTTAGTCGTTGAAGATGACAATTTCCAATCTAAAATCGCAGTAACAATGTTAAACATGTTTGTGGAAAATGGCCAAATTGATGCTGCTTTCGATTGTCAATCAGCAAGAGAAAAAGTTAAAAATACTGATTATGATATAATTTTTATGGATTATGGATTGCCTGATGGTAATGGTGCTGACCTGACAAGAGAATTTCGCAAAAATGGCGTAAAATCTAAAATTTACGTATTGTCTGGTAACTGGGATAAAATCTCAGATGATGTTTGGAGAGAAGCAGGTTTTGACGGTGGTAGTTTTAAACCCCTTTCATCCGAAAGAACACAAGCTTATGTTGATGCTTTTAATCACAATGCATTGGATCAACTACCATGGGATAATAGCTATCCCCATATTCCAGATGAAGACAAAAGTGAAGCTAGCAGGCATTAGAGCTTATCTATGTCTTCATTATAATATTAAATAGTACAGTTTGAATTAGCCAAATGAAAGCTGAAGATTTAAAAAGGATCATTCAATCATTACCAGGACATATCTATTGGAAAGACCTGGAAGGCCGATATTTAGGTTGTAATTTAGAACACTTAAAGTATTTCGGTTTTTCTTCATACGATGAAATTATAGGAAAAACAGATTATGATTTGCCATGGAAAGCACAGGCAGATGACGTTAGAAAAATTGATCAAAAAGTTATAAAAACAAAATCTGAAATTATTACAGAGGAAACCAGTAACTTTCCAGGAAAAAGGACTGTTTTTCTATCACGAAAAATGCCTATGTATGATGATCTCCATAGAGTCATAGGAATCATCGGAATTTCCCTAGATATCACCGAACTAAAAGATACTCAAAAAGAATTACAGAGTGCACTTGCTGAAATAAAAATATTAGCTAATAGCGAGCGTGAAAAAATTCTTAAACGACATGAGCAATTTATGGATGATCAAGCCCATGATATTCGCACACCTGTAGGTGGAATTATCAGCGGCACACAGGTATTACCTTCTATCATTAATAACTCGCCAAAAGATGCAATAGACTGGATTACTGAAATACACAAAGCGGCGACCCAGATTCTTGATTATCAAGAATCACTGCTACATGACTTGTATCACGGGTTACGTAAAAGTCGTACGATATTCGCTCGATTTAATTTAGCGGACATTCTTGAACGCCTCTATAAGATCTTTCTGCCTACAGCTAAAACTAAACATTTAAACTTCAGTTATTCCCTCGATAATACTATTCCAAACTATTTGATTGGCGATACCAAACGTATTTACCAATGCTTACTTGATTTAATTGGCAATGCAATGAAATTTACCACTCAAGGTGAAGTTGTAATTAATGTCTCACTATCGAGTCAATCTATTCAGCAAGCCATTGTACGCTTTTCGGTTCGTGATACGGGCATTGGTATCGCCGAGGATATGCAACATGAGATCTATGAAGAATTCGTTAAAGTTGCCCGTAGTAACCAAACCCAAACTCAAGGCCACGGCAGAGGACTAGGTTTGTCACGCGTGAAGTATTTAGTTGATTTAATGCAGGGCGAATTATGGCTAGAAAGTCAACTGGGTCAAGGTAGTTGCTTCAATATGGCAATACCCTGTCAAATCTCTATTGACCAAGCAAAATAAAATAATTGAGCATTCTAATTGAACAGAATGCTCATCATTTAACTAATGAGTTAATACAGTAACAGGAAACGTACTCATCTGATCAGGCTGCCATGATCGCATAATCACAAATTGAAAGTGCATGATCATTGGTGCTTTATAAACTTCTGAGTCGACTGAGAAAGTCCAACTTTCTATTCCTGCACTACCTGGTAAAGCATTTTTTTCACGTCGAAATTGATGGGATTGCAAATGAATATAACCATCTTTCGGAGGTGGTGCTAGATACCAGCCGTAACCTGTGCTTGGGTTCGCTGTCAACTCAACCGTAAATTCTGTCTCACCTTTTTTAAGCGCAATAGGTTTTTTGGGCGAACTAAATATCCTGGCATGGGCAATATTTACCATGGCAAACATCAACCCAGTCATTAGCAGTATCCGTTTCATATGTTCCTCCTTCATTAAAGTGGATAAAATTTACTCGTGTTAGTTAAATATCAAACGAGCTATTTAAAGAATTTATCTATCTCCAACGCACACCGCATGATCAAAGCAGGGCCAGAATAAATAAGTCCAGTATATAATTGTATTAAGTCGGCACCTAATTGACATTTTTTATAAGCATCTTCAGCGCTCATAATCCCACCCACAGCAATGACCGGAAACGGCTTAGGCAATGTGGCCCTAACCCAAGTTAAAATTTGATTTGAGACTTCAAATATTGCTTGGCCACTGAGACCACCCGTCGCTTGAGTATTCGCTTCTTCAATTAATCCATTTCGATTAATAGAGGTGTTGTTAACAATGACACCATCTGCTTCATAATACTTAAGAGTGTGGCAAATATCATAAATCTCCTGCTGCATTAAATCGGGTGCTAGTTTTAACCATATAGGCACATAGCGCCGGTGCTTGAGGGACAAGTTTCGCTGTTGAGTTTTTAAAGCACTCAATAAACCTGAAAGATAATGTCCATGCTGCAGATCACGCAAATCTGGAGTATTTGGAGAAGATATGTTCACTGTTATATAGGAAGCATATGGGTAAACTTTGTTAAAGCATTCAACATAGTCATCAATGGCTTTTAAAATTGGCGTAACCTTATTTTTACCAATATTAATGCCCAGAACCCCTGTAAATGGTTGAATTTTTTCTAATTGCTTAATTAATGTGTCTACACCCAGATTATTGAATCCCATACAATTAATTAACGATTTATTTTTCTCTAACCGAAATAACCTAGGCTTAGGGTTACCTAATTGTGGCTTTGGAGTGACCGTTCCAACTTCTATAAAACCAAATCCAAGTTGATGCATCGCATTTACAACTTTAGCATTTTTATCCAAACCCGCAGCTAGTCCAACTCTATTAGGAAATTTAATTCCTGCAATTTTTACTGGAGCCGTTGGTATTTTCACTTTAGGCAAGCAGCGGCACAAATATAGCCACTTTAATAAGCTCAACGTAGCATCGTGAGAAAACTCAGCTGGTAATTTAAAAGCCAATTGACGAAACATATGGTAAAAACTCAACGATCTCAACTCCTTATCTCTATAACCGCTAATTCTATGATATTTACTTGGCATATTCTAGGCAACAATGCTATGCTTTTAATTTTTATTTGGGATTATTCAAAACAAAATGCTAGCACAGCTAGATCATGGGCTCTCAGAAACAGCGACACTTATTCGTGACACCGTTTTCCAATTCTCACAACAGCATATTGCTCCTCGTGCAGCTGAAATCGATGAACAAAACGCTTTCCCGCGTGATCTCTGGCCAAAATTTGGTGAGCTTGGCTTACTAGGGGTGACTGTTGAAGCGCAATACAGCGGTTCAGGTCTCGGTTACCTTGAGCATGCTATCATCATGGAGGAAATCAGCCGAGCTAGTGGTTCTTTAGGTTTAAGCTATGCTGCTCACTCAAATTTATGCGTAAATCAATTGGCGCTCAACGGTAATCATGAACAAAAATCTAAATATCTTCCCAAATTATTAACTGGCGAACACGTTGGGGCTCTAGCTATGAGTGAGCCCGAAGCAGGTTCAGACATTATGAGCATGCAAATGACTGCCACTGAAACCTCAGCAGGATACTTATTGAACGGCCGCAAAATGTGGATTACCAATGGTCCTGATGCTGAAGTTATCGTTGTTTATGCTAGAACAGATGATTCAACCAATCGAAAAGGTATCAGTGCATTTATTGTCGAAAAAGATTATCCTGGATTCTATTCTGCACAAAAGTTAGATAAACTTGGAATGCGTGGCTCTAATACATGCGAGCTAGTGTTTACTGACTGTGAAGTTCCTCGATCAAATATTTTAGGCCAAATAAATTGCGGTACCGAAGTACTCATGAGTGGCTTAGATTATGAAAGAGTTATTCTTGCTGCAGGCCCCGTTGGAATAATGCAAGCGTGCATTGATATCAGCATTCCTTATATTCATCAACGTAAGCAATTTGGCAAACCCATTGGGGAATTCCAATTAATGCAAGGAAAAATCGCTGATATGTATACCACCTTATCTGCTTCACGCTCATTTTTGTATACAGTTGCTAGAGCTTGCGATCGACAACAATCATCACGCAAAGATGCTGCAAGTTTAATTCTCTATACATCCGAGAACGCCACCCAAATGTCATTACAAGCCATTCAGTGCTTAGGAGGTAATGGCTACACAAATGAGTTTGCTGCTGGTCGTTTATTGCGTGATGCTAAGCTCTATGAGATTGGCGCCGGGACATCTGAAATACGACGTATGCTTATTGGTCGAGAAATTTTTCGTGAAACTTAAGGCGTCGATTACTCTGAAGAATTTGTGACTGCAAGATCGAACAATACTTAAGGGAGCCAATTTTTTATGCAAATCATTGAATCAACAATTTCATCAAGTAGCCCTGAATATCAAGCAAATGCACAAGCAATGCGCGCAAAAGTTACAGAGTTAAAAGAGATAGTGACCTCAATTGTCGAGCACAACGAAGCAATACAAAAAACGCACGCAGATAAAGGTAAACTAGCGCCTAGACAGCGAGTTGAATCATTATTAGATCATGCATCGCCTTTTCTAGAAATCAGTCAATTAGCAGCCTATCAAGTTTATGATCATGCAGTGCCTGCAGCTGGTATTATTGCTGGAGTTGGGTTAATTCATCAACGTGAATGCATGATTATAGCTAACGATTCAACAGTCAAAGGTGGAGCCTACTACCCCCTAAGTGTAAAAAAGCATTTGCGCGCTCAAAAAATTGCAGAACAAAATCATTTGCCTTGTGTTTATCTAGTTGATTCAGGAGGAGCCTATCTGCCATTACAAGATGAAATTTTTCCAGATGAACATCACTTTGGACGAATTTTTTATAACCAAGCACGCATGTCTGCAAAAAATATTGCTCAAATAGCAGTTGTAATGGGCTCATGTACAGCTGGAGGGGCCTATGTCCCAGCAATGGCTGATGAGACAATTATTGTAAAAAATCAAGGAACTATATTTCTAGGTGGACCACCACTTGTTAGAGCTGCAACCGGAGAAATAGTGTCTGCAGAAGAATTAGGTGGGGCGGATCTGCATTGTCGAATTTCTGGAGTTGCTGACCACTACGCTTTAAATGATTCACACGCGCTTGAACTCGCAAGGCAAGCTGTTGAACATCTTAATCGACCCAAAGAATCATATACACCTGAGGCAGAAACTCCCCCACTTTATGATCCATTAGAACTTTATGGTATTGTGCCTCAAGATTATCGTATTCCATATGATATAAAACAGGTCATTGCTAGAATTGTGGATAGTTCTAAATTTACAGAGTTTAAATCCAATTATGGAACAACTTTAGTTTGTGGTTTTGCTAAAATACATGGATATCAAATCGGTATTTTAGCAAATAATGGCATTCTATTTTCTGAGTCAGCAAATAAAGGCACTCACTTTATACAGCTTTGCTGCCAGCGCAAAATACCGCTATTATTTTTACAAAATATTACTGGTTTTATGGTTGGAAAAAGTTATGAGGAATCAGGTATCGCAAAACATGGTGCAAAATTAGTTAACGCTGTAAGTTGTGCCGCTGTTCCAAAACTAACAGTGATCATTGGCGGTAGCTTTGGTGCCGGCAATTATGGCATGTGTGGTAGAGCTTATGACCCTAGATTTTTATGGATGTGGCCTAATGCACGCATTTCAGTCATGGGCGGAACGCAAGCTGCAAATGTTTTGGCGCAATTGAAACGTGATAAATTTGAGCGTATAGGACAGCCATGGACTAAAAAAGAGGAAGAAAACTTCAAAGCTCCGATTCAACAACAATATGATGACTGCAGCAATGCCTATTATTCTTCAGCGAGAATCTGGGATGACGGTATTATTGACCCAATACAAACGCGAGATGTATTGGGCTTGAGCTTAAAAATTTGTGCAAATGCCCCTATTAAAGAAACAGATTATGGTATTTTTAGGATTTAAATGATGAAAAGTATAACTGTAGAACAGTTCGATGAAGGAATTTATCAACTGCAATTAAATCGACCAGAAAAATATAATGCATTCAACCCAGATATGATTGATGAAATTACAGTCACGCTCAATTCACTAAAAACTGATAGTAACTTACGGTTACTGCTAATCGCTGGCAATGGCAAAAATTTCTCTGCAGGTGCTGATTTAGATTGGATGCGTAACAGCATTAATTATTCAGCGACCGAAAATTTCGCCGATGCTGAAAAACTTGCCACTATGTTAAAAATACTTAATGAATTTCCTGTCCCTACGATAGCCTTGGTGCACGGCAAAACTTTTGGGGGCGGCATTGGCTTGATTGCTTGCTGTGATTTTGCAATAGCTGAAATTAATGCGAATTTTTGTTTTTCAGAAACTCGAATAGGTCTTATTCCAGCTATTGTTAGTCCCTACATCATCAGTGCTGTAGGCAATCGCATCGCTAAACAATTATTTCTGAGCGCCCAAGTTTTCAGTGCTCAACAGGCCTATGAGTATGGGTTGATCAGCAATCTAGCTGTGGAACAACCTCTTTTTGATGCAGGTATAGAACTTGCAAAGCTTTTACTTAACAATAGCCCACAAGCTTTACGGATGACTAAGCAGCTATTTCATCAATTGGCACACACACAGGATACTCATTCAGCAACACACTTAACATGCAACTTTATCTCAAAAATACGCATCTCAAAAGAAGGGCAAGAAGGATTAACAGCATTTTTAGAAAAGCGTCGCCCGAATTGGCAAAAACATAAGGACATTTCATGATTAGTCGATTGTTAATTGCTAATCGAGGCGAAATCGCTTGTCGTATTATTCGAACCGCACAACAAATGGGAATAACTGCTATTGCCATATATTCAAGTGCTGATCAACAAGCGTTACACATTAAATTAGCAGATGAAGCATATTTTGTTGGCGAACCCCCTAGCTCAGTTAGCTATCTAAACCAGGATAGTATTCTAAAAATCGCTAAAAAATATGATATTGATGCAATACACCCAGGGTATGGATTTCTAGCAGAGAATCATGAATTCGCAAGCTCTTGTGAACAGCAAGGAATAATATTTATAGGTCCCAACAGCAAAATCATTGAGCTAATGGGTGATAAATCTGAAGCAAAAAAATTTTTACAGAAAAATGACATTCCTCTCGTTCCTGGCTATTCAGGACCGCAACAATCTTTTAATTTTCTCAATGACTATGCAAATCAGATGGGCTATCCAGTGATTATTAAGCCGGCCTTAGGGGGGGGTGGCAAAGGCATGCATGTGGTTAATCATAGCAACGACTTTATAGAATGTTTGACTCTCGCAAAACGTGAAGCAATAGCCAGTTTTGGGAATGACAAAGTTATTTTGGAAAAATTGATTACTTGTCCAAAACATATTGAAGTACAAATATTTTCTGATCAACAAAACAATCATATTCACTTATTTGGTCGTGATTGTTCGATTCAGCGCCGTCATCAAAAAGTTATCGAAGAAGCGCCCTTCCACAGTATCTCTAAAAAAACAGAAGAAAAAATTTATTCTACTGCAATTAATATCGCTCAATTGATTGATTATGTTGGGGCAGGAACAATTGAGTTTTTAATTGATAATCATGAAAATTATTATTTCATTGAAATGAATACAAGACTCCAAGTCGAGCACGCTGTAACTGAAATGATTACTAATGTTGATTTGATCAAATGGCAGTTAATGGTAGCAAGTCATAAACCTTTACCGGTTAAGCAAGAAGATATAAAATTACATGGGTGTGCTATCGAAGCTAGGATTTATGCAGAAGATCCAGACAATCAATTTCTTCCATCAATCGGTCAATTATTAGTTTGTGAGTTTCCTCAAGACGATGACCTGACTCGCATTGAAACTGGTATTCGACAAGGAGATATCATTAGTCAGTACTATGATCCTCTGCTGGCTAAAGTAATTTGCCATGGCGAAACTCGCGAATCAGCCACTAACCGCCTTTTACAGGCGTTACGACAATGCTATATTTCGGGAATTAGTACTAATTTAGAATATTTACAAAGAATAATTAAACATGAATCTTTTATACACAAAAACACTAACATAAATTTTTTAGCAACAAATGAGTTGACTCCTTTAGCTAACATCAATCAATATGAGCTGTTAAGTTATGCTAGTATTTATCTATTTATCCAAAATCAAACGCCTGTCTCTCCTAATCTTAGAGGTTGGCGACTCAATCAAGCAAGGAAAATTAATTATCAATTTATTCTAGAAAACAAATGCTGGGACTGTAGCTTAATCCCTAATCATGAGGCTTTCACCATAATTATTGATGAATTTACAAATCAATATCAGGCAAATTTACATGAGCACCAATTAACTATTATGAGTATAACTCAATCTCTACACATGCGTGTTACAGCTCATAATGATTTTATTACAATATGGCTAGCGGGGAAAAAATACACGCTGCAACAGTATAGTCGGACCGTTGAGAATGAGTTTAATGAAATTACCACCAAAATTGTTTCACCAATGCCTGGCACTATCATTCAAGTATTTGCGAAGAATAACGATACTGTAGCTATTGGTGATAAATTATTAATAATAGAAGCAATGAAGATGCAACATACGCTTTATGCTGAGCACGCAGGCATAGTGAGCAACTTAACTTGTGAAGTTGGTCAATTCGTTAAAGAAAATACAGAATTGCTTAAGCTTATATGATGGGTTTTAAGTTTCCTAAAAAAGTAAATATTGTTGAAGTGGGTTTACGGGATGGGTTACAAAATATTAAACAGGTACTACCAACAGAAACTAAATTAGAACTTTTAAATTTACTTAGCTCCACGGGCCTTACAGCGATTGAAGTTTCAAGTTTTGTCCGTAGTGATAAAATTCCTCAACTAGCTGATGCTGAGCTCTTATACTCAAGCATTGATTTAAAAAAATCTATTCATTACCCTGCTCTGGTGCCAAATGTGACTGGTCTGCTTAGAGCCATCAACTCAGGTGTAAAATCCATTTGTGTTTTCACTGCTGTTTCTGAAACCTTCAACCAAAAAAATATTAACTGTACGCTAGAACAAAGTCTTTATCAGATCGAACGGATATGCAAAATAGCCCGCCAAAAAAATGTTCAAATTAGAGGCTATATCTCATGCGTTTTTGGTTGCCCATATGAAGGCAAAATTGCATATGCAACGACGAGAAAATATGCCCAATTGTTGTTAGAATTTGGCTGTTATCAAATTGCACTCGGAGATACAATTGGCATTGCCACCCCTGGTGAAACATTGAAGTGTATTCAACAATTAAAAGCAGAAATTCCGCTAACAAAGCTAGCCATGCACTTCCACAATACTTATGGACAGGCATTGGCAAATATCCTAGTCGCCACAGGAGCAGGTGTGACAACTTTTGATGCTTCGATTTGCGGCCTAGGCGGTTGTCCTTATGCGCAAGGAGCATCAGGTAATATAGCTACCGAAGATTTAATTTATATGCTGAATAGCTTAGGGATAGTTACTGGAGTTGATCTAAACCAATTATTGCTGGCTTCAGCTTTTGTAAAAAAAATACTTCCAGATGAAATCGAATCAAATGTCGTGAGAGCAAAATTAAGCGGTTTTGACTCTAATAAGCCCTTTCATCTCTGATTTAGCCTTTATTTGCATGAGATACACTTAGCTTTCTGAATCACAAAACATGCAATAGAAAAACCAACTAAAAAGCAAATAAATACAATGATTAGGGCGAATTGGAAATTTGCTATAACCTGCAATAAGCACTATATAGTTCTCTTAAGCGTCACTTACCCAATAAGCTTTTTCGTTTCTCGTGATGCCTTTGCTCGTATGGTACACACTTAGTTTCTTGAATCCCCAAACAAGCAACAAAAAAACCAACTAAAAAGCAGATGGGTATAATGCTTAGTGCGAATTGAAAATTACTGAGATTATATACAGGAATACTGTCTAACAA
>Ga0100402_1001558_pt1 | contig 26496 bp, 26 predicted proteins | sample CryGeyme20150102_FD_80419 | JGI IMG/M metagenome (GOLD analysis project Ga0100402, IMG submission 80419) | Groundwater microbial communities from Crystal Geyser aquifers in Utah, USA - Crystal Geyser metaG 2015-0102 | ecosystem: Environmental > Aquatic > Deep subsurface > Groundwater | place...
AGCCTGGCTTGTCCATCTTACCTAAAATAATGTGTCCTTGTTGGTCCTTCATGAGTGAGCCATCTGCAGCTTTTAGCGGAGACGCTGTCTGCGAGCCGATCCCAAGTACAGACAGGTGGTAGCCTTCGCTGTGTAACTTATTTGCAGTCTCAAATGCTTTTGGGGATATATGATCGGCGCTAGAAATTAAAATAATTTCTCCAGTATGATTGCCATTTTGCTGCAATAAAGATTTTGCTTGTAGTAATCCAGCACTCATGTTTTGCCCTTCAGCTGGCATAATACTAGGATCTAGCTCATTTAGAAAAGCTGCAATTGTATGATGATCTTCAGTAAGAGGGGATGCGACATAGCTATCGCCTGCATAAGTCACTAGTCCTAATTCTCCTTCTGGGTGAGCAAGTAAATCACGAATTTTATAACGGGCACGAGCTAGACGATTGGGTTTTAAATCTGTTCCTAGAATTTGGTTAGACAAGTCTAGAACAATAACGCTTGCAACATTATGTTGATTAAGTGGAACATCATGTTTTTGCCAGCTGGGACCAGCTAAAGCCAATATTCCGAGTAGCCACACGCTTCCAAGAATAATCCAGGGCCACCGCAAGTTTCCTTTAAATTGCTTTGTCAGTAAATAGGGGAGTAAGTGTGAATCGATGATTTTATGCCAATTTGAATAATTTTGATAATATGGGTGTCGCAATCGCCACCATAGCATGACCAAGAATGGTAATGCTATGAACCATAATGGGCGAGACCAATGTAGTGGCATAAATCCAGTCACGTTTTTACCTTTTTTAAAGCTGCTATATTGTTGGTACGTAAATAATATATCAAATGGAAAGTAACATTGAGTAGTAATGCGAGTACTAAAAAATATGGATACAATGGTTTTTGAGGCCTCAATATGAATTGATCATGAATAATTGGCTCAAGTTGATTAATTAACTGATAAATTTCAGCTAAACCAGCAGTGTCTCTAGCTCGAAAGTAATGTCCTCCAGTCATTTCAGAAATTTTTTGCAGGGAGGTTTCATCTAAGTCTTGAGAAGGGTTAATGGTATGGGGGCCTAAAAGACTTTGAATCACCATGCTATCACTACCAAGCCCTATGGTGTATATTTTTATGTCTAATTTTGCAGCAATTTCAGCACTATCTAGAGGAGACAGTTGTCCTGCATTATTTGCTCCATCTGTAAGTAATATAATGACTTTGTTATCTCCAGGTAAATCTTTCAGATATTTAATTGCTAAACCGAGAGCATCACCAATTGCCGTTGTTGGTCCTGCTAATCCAATTGAAGCATCATTGAGCATATATTGGATGGTATGCCAGTCAAAAGTCAACGGCGTTTGCAAGTAAGCATGACTCCCAAATAAAATCATACCCAAACGATCGCCTTTACGGTGATTGATAAAATCACCAGCTACTTGCTTAAGTGCAGTGAGTCTATCAACGGATTGACCCGCTACTTGCATATCAGGAATTTCCATACTTTGTGATAAATCAATAGCTAACATTAAGTCTCGCCCAGAGCGCTCAATTTGTATCGGGTCACCTGACCAAGTGGGATTGGTGCTGGCAATTAATAGTAGTAACCACAGAAGCCAGGCACGCCAAGATTTAAATCCAAATGTATTGTGAGAAGGATTGTTACTTGATAAACGTTTAATGCGATTCAGAAATGGGATATACAAGACGTCTTGGATTTGTTGTGCTGCTGGAATAAGCCAGTTTATCAGCAATGGTAGGGGAAGTAATATGAGTAGCCATGGATATTCAATATTTAACATTTGCTTTGTTTCCAGGGGTAACGACTTATTTTTTTAATGGTATTTTCAATCAATTTGATTAAATCAGCAGTTTGAGTTGAAGCTTTTTCTTGGTAACTAGCAGTGATCAGTAGTTTTCCTATTTCTCCCTTGTACGCTGGATCGTTAGTAATTTCTGCGAGCTTCGTGAGCCATTTTTCTCCATACAGGGTAGCATAGTGTTGAGGGTAGTAAGTAACAATCATTCGGCGTAAAAAAATTGCCAATTGGCTAATAATGTTTGCTGAAGTCGGAATTTTTTGATATTGGTTTTTGATTTGCATGAACTCATTCATTAATAATTGATATCGGTGGCGACGTTTAATATAGTGGCATAATAAATATCCAATGCTCACTAAGAATAACCCAATAAAAAAAGCCACAACATACCAACCGTAGGCAATTGGCCACCATCCAATGGCTGTAGGTAAGTGTATATCTTTTAATTCATTTAATGGGTCATTCATGTGTATCAAATTCCTAAGCAAGGTTGATCAGACCAATGATAAAAAGCCCTTGATAAGCGTTCTGACCAATTTTCATTGGTTGCAACTGAAATTAAAGGTATTTGTAAATTGCTTAATTCATTTTTTAATATTTGATGTTGTTCGCTATATTGATTTTTAAATTGCTGGCATCCTTTACGATCATTGGTATCCCAATAAATTTCTTGTTTGCCGTCGCTTACTTGATAATTATCAGGAGGGGGGGCATCCTTCTCTAAAGGATCGTAAATTTTTAATGCACGAATTTCGCAGTGAGCTAATATTTGTTGAAGTGGACAAAAAGTTTGTTGGTTCAAGTCATAAAAATCACTGATTAAATAAATTAAGCTTCCAGGTTTTGCGACCTGCTGTAATCGTTGTAAGGTTAAACTCATCATTGGGCTAGAGGCTTTATTTATTTTTCGGGGCTGGCACACGTTGGCTAATTTTTCTATGAATGGTAATAGACTGTTACGTCTATTCTGGGGACGAAATTCGTAATGTTGATGACCATCGTATATAAAACCGCCAACACGATCGCCATGATGCAAACCTGCCCACGCTAAATAGGCAGCTATTTGTGCTGCAAGTATTGATTTAAAGGTCACTACACTACCAAACTGCATTGTTGCAGACTGATCAACTACAATGAATGTAGGTCGTTGTTTTTCTTCATGAAAAACTTTGGTATGTGGCTTTCCTGTGCGCGCAGTAATCCGCCAGTCCATTAATCGAGTATCATCGCCTGGTTGATAATTTCGAGTTTCAGAAAAATCGATTCCTCGACCACGAAGCCGAGATTGATGTCCACCCATATAATGGCTAATGACATGACCTTTTGCAGGCAAATTTTTTCTTTTTGCGAGATAATATATTTTTAGTAACTCTTCGAGAGTTCCTCCTAATGTATGCATAATTATGGGACTGCAACTCGATTTAACAAGATATCAATGACTTGATCGGTGTTTATAGAATCTGCTTCAGCTGAGAAGCTTAATAAGATTCGATGCCTTAACACATCATGAGCCATAGTGTGAATATCTTCTGGAGTCACATAGTCACGTTGACAAAGCCAGGCATGGGCTCTAGCGCAGCGGTCTAGGCCAATAGTGGCTCTTGGGCTGGCGCCAAAGTTTATCCAAGAAGCCAAGTCGTCGCCGTATAGTTTGGGTTTACGGGTGGCTATCACAAGTTGTACTAAATACTCTTCTATTGCAGGGCTCATATGAATTTTAAATAATTGTTTTCTTATATCAAAAATCATTTGTTCTGAAATAGTGACTTCAGGTTTGGCAAGCAAGTTAGCTTTCGTGTCCGTGTTACGATTTAATTGCAAAATAGCTTGTTCAGCAGTGGAGTCTGGATAATCAATTCTCACATGTAATAGAAATCGATCCAGCTGGGCCTCAGGTAATGGGTAAGTACCTTCTTGTTCAATTGGATTTTGAGTCGCCATGACCATGTACAGTTGAGGTAGTTGATAAGTTTGTCGTCCTATTGTAATTTGTCGTTCAGCCATAGCCTCTAAAAGAGCTGACTGGACTTTAGCAGGAGCGCGGTTGATTTCATCAGCAAGAATAATATTGTGAAATAACGGCCCTTGCTGAAAACTAAAGCTACCGTCTTGCGGATGAAAAATATCTGTACCCGTTAAATCGGCTGGGAGTAAGTCTGGCGTAAATTGAACGCGGTGAAAATCACCTTCGATGCATTCTGCTAGGGCTTTAATCGCAGTGGTTTTCGCGAGACCAGGAGCCCCTTCTACCAACAGATGTCCTTCGGTAAGCAATGCAATTAACATACGATCAATGAGCTTTTCTTGACCAATAATACGTTGGTTTAAGAAATTTTCAATGGCTAGCACTGTCTGGTAGTCTGGTGAACAAGCCAATGGTTGCTCAGATAGCATTTTTACCTCCTTGATTAATCATTTATTTAACTATATTTAAGGTTCGAATCCAAGGATTTCAAGTGTAAACCATAGCTTAAACCTATAGATGTGAATTTGAATGATTTAATGATTACTTCATCTTTTCAGGGCAGGGAGATGTAAGGGCGCAGTTATCATGTGCATGACCTAAATACCTTGATTTCCCTTTTAAAACTACTGGATTTCAATCAATACGTTAACGTATAAATTCTAAAGCTTGTATAAATTATCTCAGTCAATTAAGATGATTAAATTATTTTTTTATTATTGTCGGAGCGCGGAAGTGTCTGAAAATTTGATGTTAGAGCAAGCAATTAAGGCACGTTATCATGCATATGCGCCTTATTCAAAATTTTCAGTCGGTTGTTGCTTACAAAGTGATGATGGTGAATTTTTTATTGGCGCTAATGTAGAGAATGCAGCTTATCCTTCAGCACAGTGCGCTGAGGCATCTGCCCTGGGTGCATTGATAACGAGCGGAGCTAGAAAAATAACACAAATTTGTGTGGTAGGTACCGGCGACGTCACTTGTTATCCATGTGGCAATTGTTTACAGAAATTAAGCGAGTTTACCTGTGCTGATACAATTGTCCACATAGCTAAAAACGACAGTATCGAATTAACTTTGCAGTTTTCAGAATTGTTCCCTAATATTTTCAAGTTATAAATAGGTAAAAGCCAGTTTAAGTTTAAAGTGCTTTCATTGTGACTCTAAATTTTCAAGAAGAAATATTTTCCTAATTTGAGTCAATTTTAATATTTCAGACTTTACAGTACAGCGCATTTAAGTGGTTGGCGGCAGTGAGTGTAAACAAGCGTTTTGAGTCGTTTGTAAACCCCAATAGCTCCCGTTGTCCGAGCGGCCACCGCGCTCACCAGAACTTAATGGAAGGGTGGAGTGTTACCATTGCCTCCTACGCTATGAGTTTTATGACCTTTATGATAGCTTGCGTGAGTTATATCATCGACGGGGGGCCTTGGCTGGCATGTCTTTTGCCTTTGTCAAGCCTTGAAACAAGATGCCCCAAGGCAATCGCATTGAATGTTTGCGATAAGATGCTGTTTTTATGTTGATTAGGACGATTTTGAGAGACTCATGGAGTAAAAAGGGGCAATTTTTAGAGATATCCTCGGGTAATAGCGTAACAAACACTATCTGTTTGGTTAGCATTAGATTTTTTCTGGAAGTAGAATAGGTTTAGTCGCCACAAGCGAGTACTTTTAACAAATAATTATGTCCCAACCTGCTTTTTTGCGTTTAGTAGCAATACCGATTTTTTTTGAGTTTTCTTTTTTTAGCAAATCAAGTGCGATACGGCGAATGACCGAAAGATTTTCTGCACTGTGCCCCCTTCGTGCACGTGATAAATCTTCATGGAAACAGACATCAAATGACCAATGCAGATTAATTTCTACCTGGCAGTGATTTCGGGCCGCTTGTGCAAAACGTTTGGCACTGTCACTGAAGCTCAGCAAATAAAATCGATACTCGGTACTGATTTCGCTTGCAATTTTTTGAAAAATTGCTAAGCCAGCAAAAGTCAAAAGATAGTCTTTTTGATAAATTTGAAGTACTAGATGCTGAGCATGGCAGAATAGAGTCACAGCACTATTGGGTGACCGATGATATTGGCTGGCTTGAGCAAGCAAAAAACTGGGCTGGCTTAAAAAGTACTGGCAGGGTTGCGTACGAAAGCGTTAATAAAGCTACCGGTGATACCCGTGTTGAGCTACGATACTTCATCAGCTCATTGCCGGCGAACGCCAAGGCATTTGCCGACGCCGTAAGAATGCATTGGCGCGTTGAAAATGGTTTGCATTGGTGTTTAGATGTGGCTTTCAACGAAAATGGTTGCCGCGTTAGGAAGGATGCTGCACCAGTAAATCTTGCTGTGGTTCGACAAGTTGCATTGAACTTACTCAAGCAGAAGAAAACTGCTAAAACTGGCATACAGGACAAGCGGCTAATGGCTGGATGGAATCATCAATATCTGGCTAAATTACTGGATAATGCGAATATTAGTTAATCCTTGGCCCGATTGCCCTGTGCGAAACATGATGCTGAGATCTGATTATTTCAAAGACATTTGTCCTCTTTTCTCTTCGTCTCCAGCATTGGTATACACGACTTTAGAGTATTGAATAGCATTTTCATAAAATTCTTGACTAACATGGCCTGAGCTAGCCATATTTTTCAACGCTTCTGTAGTATAAGTTTGTATATCGTAGCAATCCGTAGCTCTCAATATATTATATCTAAAATGTGCAAACTCTAGAAGTCCCGTTTTTTTACCTTCTACTAAAAGATTGATGTCATCTGATGGGTGAAATGAATGCCCAGAAATATCAGGGCCGAACGCAGCGATATATTCTACTCTACATTTCAAAATCAATTGGTGAACTTTTTCATCATTTAATAAATTTTTTATCTCATCAATATTCATCGTAGCTCCTTTAAATAGATAACATATTCATCACATCTTGATTTATGGTTTCAGCAGACTACCCACGCTATTTTTACTTCAGTGATTTTGTGAGTATAACCCATGCCTACATAAAATCAATAGATGTAGTACTGAAACATGAAGCAAACAGCTTAACAATTACCCAACAGACCGCCCTTTCTCGTAATTTAGCTAGAAACACATGAGAACGCGAGCCATGGGAGGCTGACTTCTATATTTCAGTTTTAGTAGTATTTTGATGCTTGAGTTAAGTTCGATACAATATGCAAGGCCACCCAAGTACTTACTCAAACGAATTTGCACAACCGACTAACTGATAACGTCTTAATTTTATTCGACCCAGTTCAGCACTTAATAAATCACTTGCACCAAATAGGCAATACATAAACCTTTAGCATGCTTTGTAGAATTAATATAGAATTTTTGACCAATATGACCAGCTTCAGCCGAATTTTTTAGAGAGTCTTCAACATAGCTCTCTTCGCTATAACGCTGAGCAAATACAAATACTTTTTTTGAAAAATGCGGATCATTAATGTCTCTTGTTTTCACTTTCCGATAAAAATTCAGTATATCCTGATAAGACAAATAAACATCAATGCATGTCATTTTCGAACATTGAAGCAAAGCCAACGCTAGATTCTATAATTAATTTTTAATTTTTTATCTTTTATCTTTCAATATTTTTCTCATTGCGTCACCATAAACAACACTCCAGTAGGTGCGTTTATTTATTAAAAAGAATTTCTCAAGCTACTAGAGCTGTGCTGGTCATCTTCATGTTCTGATTTCTTTTCAGCTGATGCTTCATTTTTGGGTTTTCTCAATTCTGCAAAAGTTTTCGCCCCACTTGGTAATTCAGCAGGTTTACTATCTCGATATGCCCCCGCTTTTTCATTGGATTGTTCTGCAACATTTGGTTTGCTTTCATCGTCTGCATTTATAACAACCGTACTTGAACATTTAATTTCAATATTAGGCTTTGTTATAGACATCGATTCAGCCAATTGATTTTGAAGTTTACTCACCTCATTAGTTATTATTTTTAATTCATTTTGTATACTTTTATTATCTCCATTGTTGTGTTCTTGAATTAAACAATTCAATTTGCTTATGATTTTCGATATAGGTTTACTATTGATTTCTAAGCAATTATGTATATAAGCTATTTCTACAGATGCCAACTTATTTATATGGGTAACTTTCATGAGATTATTTATTTGTTTCAGATGATCAGAAATACCAGCAGAACATTTAGTTATTTCAACGTTCTTAACAATATCAGCTATAATGTTATTCGCATCATTAAAGCATTGAATAAATGCATATTTTATCTTATTATCAGCATTATCATTGTTTGCTTTAAGAAAATATTCTATTATATTTTTCAATAAGTTTGAGACTTCAGTAGTAAGATCAGTCACACAAATAGTTTTACCAGATATTTCGGCATTGTTTATACTTCCGTCAAAATGAATTTTTCCACCTTTGTTGATTAGTTCTATAAGATCTAACACCTTCAATAATCCATCGTATATCTCTTTATTAGTATTGATTGATTGTTCTTCAAGGTTAATCTTTCCTGCCAATCTTATTGCTTGAATAATGGTATCAAATAGTTTTGCAGTGAGTTCATGTGCCGTCTCGTTTTTATTTGTTTTTTTCAAAAAAACAATAACACTAGATGAACATTTGATTATTTCGAGGTTTTTATCAATATCAGTTATAATATCATTCGCATCATTAAAACGTTGAATAATTTCATATTTTATCACATCACCAGAATTATCATCCTTTACTTTAAGTAAAGACATTTTTATATCTTCCAATAATTTTGAGACTTGATCAAAAATATCAGTCACATAAATATTTTTACCAGATATCTCGGCATTATTGATGCTTCCGTCCCAATTAATACTTCCTCCTTTTTTGATTAATTTAATCAAATATAATATCTGCGATAAAGGCTCGTTTATCATTTTATTAATATCAATTGATTGATTATCAGAGTTAATCTTTCCTGCCAATCGCATTGCTTGACGAATGGTCTCAAATAGCATTTTGGCAAGTTCATGCACCACATCATTTTCATTTATTTCTTTCACTATCCCATCACAGTTGACTATTTTATCGAGCATTTCAGGATTTTTTTCACTATCTTTAAACTTTAAGATGAGCTCCTGCAAACCATTCGATTCTTCATGATGACTATTAAGTTCTTTCATAAAAAAACTTATCTGATCTATATGTTCAGTAATTATAGATTCAATATCCATTTTTGGAGTTGCTGATTTTATCTGATCATTAATTGCAGAATATATCTTAATGCTCAATGCATTAATATTTTTTAGATATGCTCTGATGATTGAAAATAAATCTTTCAAATCTTTTTCATTTAGGTCATCAAACGATAATTCAATATTTTCAATATTACTCAAGATTATTATCATTCCAGACAGTGCACTTCTCGTTTCTTTTAAATATTCAATTATAGATTTACGATATTTACTTGGCGAACCAAGTATAGAAACAACTTCATCCAAAAAATCTATGAACTTTTTAGCAGGCAAAATATTTTTTAATTTTTCATCAATTTCTGCTAATTCTTCTAAGCTTTTTTAACTTTTCAAGCAGGTTATTATGCTTATCTTCAGAATCCAAACTAACACTTGTTTTATTATTAATTGTTTTCAATCTTTCTTCGTGATTAAAATATTTTTTGTTATCACCCATCTGGCTGACAAGTATAGACAGATCTTTTTTCAAATCTTTTATTTTTTCAGGGGCATTGATCTGATCTTTGTAGATAGATAATGCTTTATAAAAATTACCGATATTAGTAAAAGTATCTTTAATTGTTTTACCGAAAAGACTGTCCATTTCAAAATCATCTTTTTTCAACTGCAACAACATATTAAAAGTGCCACTATAATAATCATCGATTCCGTTGCATATTTTATTAAATTTAGATTCTAAAGTTTTATTGCTTCTATATTCTTTTTCTTTATCATAAGTAGTTGATAAGTTATCTAAAATTGATTTAAATTTTTCGATATTTTCACAAAAAATATCGAATGTATCTTTATTAACTTTTATTTCTCTGAGAACGATATCATGCGCTAAATTTCCTCGAACAACTATAAGTTCATCAATAATATGGTTTGTTTCAGGGTCTGTAGAATTAGAAAAGACACTGATATTCTTTAAAATTTTTAGTATTTCTCCACATATGTTTAATTTTAACTTATAAAAGAACTCTATATTATCACTTCCACTAGGAGTCTCTAATTCTTCCAAGTGATTAACAATGACATTTAACCTAAATATCGCTTCATTATATTGCAACAGTTTGTCTTTTGCATCTAGCAAAACACCAGCAGGAATTTGACTTTTGAATTTATATAAATATTTATAATTTTCATTTTTATCAGAATTGGCGCGTATTGCATTTTTTTTATCATCCAATAATTTATACTCAGCTATACTAGGTAATTCATTGTTATTTTTATTAATCACATCATCTATAATTTTCTTGATTTGAGTTAACTCTTTCAAACAAAATGGTAGATTTTCTATAAAGTGCTCAGAATTATTAGTTAAAATTTTGTTTAATTCTTCTAACCCTTTCATGCTATCCATATAATTATGAAATATTTCATTCCTTAAATTTTTTAGTAATACATAAGGTATTTCTGGATTATCCTTCTGGAATAAATATGTAATGTTATTCACACACTCACCTATCTCTAGAAAACCTTGTAAAAAAACATATGGAGAACTGCAATCTGAACTGGTCATCATACCAATTTTTTGTGAAATTTCATTCAAATTAATTATATCATAATATTTATAGCAAAAACTTAATATATTAGGAAAGCTTTCATATTTATCAATAGAATTTTCTACAATAATTGCTTGATCTTCAGCTTTTGAATTATGCTCTAAAAATTCTTTATTTATTGAAGCTTTAATTTCTTCAAGGTTATTCAAAATCTGCTCTTTTTTAAAATCACTTGATTCTAATAATTTAATAATTTTAGCATGTTTTTCATTAACTATTCCTTTGAGAGTTAATGGTAAATCATTTTGTCCGACCAAATCATCAATTTTCTCAAGTGATTCATTAATTTTTTTATCAACAGACTCTTTCAAATTTGGTTTTTTTACCATTCTTTCATATTTTGATATCATTCCAACTATTACATCAATATGTTTATAAACACTCTCAATAGTACTTTTGTTATTTTCTTCTTCACGATTAAAGCAAGAAATTTTGTTAAATATATAATAAATTTCTTTTATTTTTTTAACGCTTTTTGTATCAACTTCTTTAGTTTTTTCATCAATTTGTTTTTTTTCTTGATAATCATATACTTCTCCAACATCTAATTTTAAAAGATTAATTAATTCTTGAACACGGTTAATAAGAAGGCCTTTTTCATCTTTCGAAGGGATCTTATTTAACAATATTAAAATAGAGTTTTTTTGGTCGCTAGTGATTTTTTTCTATCTTTTAAACGATTTATCATTTGCTTTGTAATTTTCTTTAAGTCATTTGCAATTTCAACATCACAATTTAAATATTTCTGGTTTAATTCAGACAAACATATAACCTTCCCCTTCAATATTTGTTCTCTTCGAGACAAAAGGGTATCATGCCTATCTTTTAATTGTTTTTTAATATATTCATGATTTTTTGTTGCGTCACCTTGTTTTTTAATAGATTTATTTTCTTTATATTTTTTTTGCCAATCTTGCTGAGCTTTAATTAACTCACTCTCAGCACTTTCCAAGTTAATTTGTGATTGATTAATTTTTTTATCTAATTCTTTTAAAATTTCTTTTTGAGAATGCAATATATTATTAAATAATGTGCGATTTATTACTTGTATTTCACTCTCTTCTATCATTTTATACACATGATCTTCAATGTTTAAAAATTCATTTTTAAATAAATTTAAAAAAGATCCATCTGATTTTGCCATCTCTTCTTCCATCTGTTTTTCTAAAAAAATTAAATATTTCCATGGAATTTCTTTATGATTGTTTTTCAAATGGCCTTCTCTAGAATTCATTAGGCCAATCTTTAAAGAAATTTTTTCTAGAATTGGATGAATTTTTTGTGTATCATATTCTGAGTCAAGCTTTTTAATATTTTTCATTACGGAATTCATTATTTTCAAAGAATCTTTCCAAATCTCCAAGTCACTGTTGTTCCTTTCAATTCTTACATCTAATTCTGTCTTCATCATGGTTTCTAAGATTTTTATTATTTTTATTGATAATTATATTCAAACAACATTAACTCATTATTAAAGGCCGCAAATATTATGATTGATCATCGAAACTTAAGTGTTTTTTTCATGAAATATTTAAGTTTAAAAATGACTATGTCATTAGTGGACGGTGAGTTATAACAAAACCACAAATATCTTAAATGTTTTCTTAAGCGTTTTATCTTTCTAACCTAGATGCCTTGCGCCCTTCCATAGATTCTTCATCAGAATTTATTATAAATATTATTGAATGATTACTTATATGAATATCTTACTGTTAACTGAGGGTTAGCATGAGATAAACATATGGTTTTCAAAATTATTTTGGCTAGATTTTCATTATAAAATAATTGTATAAAGGTTGTTAATTTGAGACACTTAGGTTATCAAATTAACTAATGAAGTGTTAGGAACCAGTGATGCAGCTAAGCTATATTGTGAAAACCAAAAATTCTTATCCAATTTTTGTAGAAAATAATAAATGGCGAGACTTTTTACAATCTCAACCTTCAACTATAGTCCTTGTCGATGAAAATATTGTGAAATACTACCCAATAATAAGCCAACTTTGCCAACATTTAATTATTATTCCATCGGGTGAAGCGTCGAAGTCTAGACAAATTAAAGCCCAAATAGAAGACCAACTTTGATATAATCGGGCTTATTTGTCTGAGTGTGTTTTTAATCATGTATCCCTATCCACTTGTCACGTGCAATGTTTATGCTAGCTTCAAATGTTTGTTGAGGCGTCTTACCATAGCAATACCTGCCAGAATGTGGGCGCATCGTGTTGTATTCAGTTAACTACAGAACCATTGGTCTGAGGTGAGTAAGCTTTTGTCCGACTATGGTCAATATTCTCAACAGCTAAATAGAGTTGATAGGCATGCTGCTCTAAGTGACCACAGTATTCAGTGCCGCGGTCAGTCAGTACCGGCAATAGCGGAACGTTTCGCTCATTGAACCAAGGGATAACCGTTGAGTTGAGCATATGTGCGGCGATAACCGCGGTTTTTTCTGTGTATAGTGTCGTAAATGCATACCGTGAGTAGATATCAATCGCGGTTTGTTGATAGATGCGACCTACCCCCTTCATTGTGCCGACAAAATACGTATCCTGGGATATCAAATACCCCGGATGTTCAGTTTCGATTTCACCATAAGCTTCTCGTTGAATTTTGGCCTTCTCTAAGCATTGAAGCTGAGTTTCTGTCAACAATGTGCCTACTTTGGCAGAGTGCCGCTCTAAAGCCCTCAAGCGCTTTTTCACCGTTTCAAGTCCATGACGTAGCCAAATTGACCAGACCCCGCCCCCGGATACTAAAATCCCTTCCTGGCCCAGTTGATTTGCAACTCGGTACTGACCAAGCGCTGGATTGTCCAACGCTAAACGAACCACCGCAACTTCTACATGCGCTGAGACTCGATTCTTTACCATTGGCTTTTTGCGGCTGATTTCATGTAACGCCGATTCACCCCCTGATACGTAAAGCTCTTTATAACGATAATACGTATCACGTGAATAACCCATCGTTATCTACCCTGAGTGTAAGATCAATTTTTAATTTTTACAATTGATGAATTGTGCACACCCTATGGTCTGTTGCTTAATTAAAGCTGATTAATAACATAATTGACCTTGATTCTACAAATGCGAGATACGTATTCATCGTGAGCTAGCGCTAATTATTATCGATCCAAGATAAAACTTAGCTTCGTAAAAGACGAAAGCGTTATAGGACTTGAGCGCTTGTGTGATGGGTTTTTTTAGTAATGCTTGACCATTCAGAAGTGAAAGGTTTCAAATTTATCAAGGTGGTTAGTACCGGCCGCAACCAAATTAACTTAGTATTTTGATTGATTCCTGGTGTCAGCGACATCTAATCAAGCACCCAGAGTAAGTATAAAGAAGTCATTTAAAAAATGCTAGTTAAATGCACTACTCTAAATGCCTAATTCAGTAGGGTTTATTTAGTGGGAGAGCGAAATTCGAGGGAATTGAAGAAGTTATCAACAATTACAATATCGCTTATCAACTGTAAGATCTGCAGCAAAAATAGATTCTAGCATCACAATTGATCTTGGTCATCACAAAGTCTAGCTTCCTGTTTTGTCTATAAAAGGCATCATTATCAAAGAAAGGTCATTTAATTTAGCTTTAATGTTCAATGACTATAATCATAATAAGAAAATCAAATAGAATAAATGAGATTAGTAACATGCGGTACGATCAATTAAATCTGATTCCTATAGTAAATAATATTATTGGGATAATAAACGATATCAATCAAACGACAATCGCTGATATTAGTGAGAATGGAGCCTGTCATGGATTGTCGGTCATGTATATGTTAAATCCTCAACATTTGAAAAATATGATTGAGAAAATAAATGCATATGAAGATGGGGATGACATTGATGAACAAATGATAGAGTTTGTCTCTAAATTGAGTATAATTGCATCAGAAGAAAATTCGTCTCTCGACACATTAAATGAGGTAAGAAAAACTCTCTTAGACAATAGTGTTGAATTTGCTAATGCCACCGCTATCGATGCATCAAGTGAGCAAGCTTTAATTAATAAATTTAAAACGTTGATAAAAAGTGATGGTCATTACCTAGTTGATGCATTGCGACATACTATGACGGTGAAAGTTGAGTCAGGACAATGTTTTTTGTATAATTCAAATAATAAAGTATGGGAAATGCCATTTGAATCAGTTGAAGCTTTGGCCTCCTATCTATACCAGCAGTTTACAAATGATATCAGTGATTATATTAAGTATAAAAATCACAATCAAGAGATGCGAGAGCTTGTAAAATCTGAATCGAGAGAATTGATTTTAAATGTTAAGCAATATAATTTACACTGTGATAAAAATTCGCAAAAAATTTTAGGAATCTTAGAAAACATAGGTGTATCAACAGATGACTCGGTGATTAATAATTTATTGGCTGATTACCATCTAGGAAAAATAAGTACACATGCGTTAATTGGTTGTGCGTATCAACACATAACTAGTGAATTTGATTCAGCTAATAAAATTGGGCTAAATACTTTGTCAGATTTTTTTGATCTTTCAGCCGATTTTTTTACTAAAAATAAAAGTTTATTAGAGCTTTATTCTCTTAATGAGGGTTACAATTATTTTTTAGATGAAAAAAAAGATGCTTTTAGAAGTGATTGTCTGGGGAGAAACTTAGTTCAATTGTATATTGATAATTGTAATTCCATCGCAATCAATCAGGTGATAGATAAAGGAGGTGATAATATTTTTTCTATAAAAGATACTGATGGTTGCACTATGCTGGGTTATAGTAATGTTGTGAATCACTGGTTTAGTACGAAAACGCTGTTGAGTGCGATGACCGAAGATGAGATTAATCAACCGATTGACAGAAATCGCAACACTTGTTTGCATATATTAGCTTCAATCAATGCAGATAATTCTCGATTATTTCAACTATACTTAGATTACAAAGCAGATCCAACCTTAAAAAATCGTTCACATGGTTGGGATGTACTTCAGTTTGCTATAACGAATGGCCACTGGAATTGTGCAAGGATATTGGTCAACAACAATTTTAACATTGATCTTAATCGTTTTATACAAGTTAATGTTTATTGTGCAAAGAATCGAGACTTTGGAGAAAATGCTATAAAGTTTATAAATGATTTGATTACAAATACTGAAGGTGCTTGCGTTACTGAAAAAGGATTTGAGGTGGCTATATTCGGAGCTGAGAAAAGTGGGTGTGCTAAGATCGTGCAAGAACTGATTGCCAGCCCATATGTGGAGTTGAATCTGAATCATAAAGGCAAAGTTTTCACGCTAGCGATGCAATTGAAAGATTTTAAATTATTGACTACATTAATCGAACATTTAACTGAGGATGATATTTTGAGTTATTCAACTTCACAACAAAACATCAAAATGTTTGATCAGAAGAACGCGCCTGTTTTCCAGCAATTAATAAATTTTATAGATGATTCTATAGTTAATAATCAAACAAATCTAGAAAGACTAACGGAAATCAAGCAATTTTTAGAAGAACCAGCAGTTAATAAAGTTTTAACTGGTAAAAAAATTTATGCGTCTAAATATGATGGACTCATGAATAAGGTTGATGAAAATATTAATCAATGCCATGATGTCGATAATCCAGATGCTATGAATTTTAAAAGTTAATGCAAAAGTAGGAAGAAAAACTGCTTAATTTCTTAGTATGACGGCTAACTCTTTTTACAGAAAGTCTCCGGTAATAAAAATGTGCATAAAAGTGCGACTAAAAAGCCTATAGGTAAGATTAAGAATCCATTGCTGTAGTCGTGATGAGAAAAAGTTGTTTGTACAGAATATATGCTCATCGAATGACTTTCTATTAATTTTCCAACAAGTGGCTGGAAAATGTAACCACTGCCAATGCAGCAAATGGAAATAGCGCTTGTTGCTGAAGCAGTAATATGAGACGGGTTGGTTTCGTTGACATACGGATAACTAATTATTTGAGCACTGCTCACTAGGCCTAATAGAAAAAATAAGCTAGCAAAAGTAGTGACCGATAAACTGGGGGTATAAATAATGATAAGAATAATTGGCAGAGCGACAATCGCGCCTATTCTCATGGGGAGTAGTCGTTTTCCTAATTGATCAGAAGCCCATCCAGCTAACGGTGAGCCTATCAATGCGCCAACAAACAAAGCTAAAGTGATCAATGATGCATCCGTACGTGGAAAGTGATGCACTTGATGTAAAAACAATGTTCCGTATAAGCTGCCTAGAATAAAGATCGGTAAATTCAACAAACAAGTATATAGGCCTGCTAGCCAATTAAATGGTCTTAAGTAGGCTGAAATAAAATCTTTCAACATTCGCGGAGGCTTTTCAAGCGCTGCGGGTGTCTCAATGAAGCTGCTGTTTGGGCGATCTCTAACTATCACTGCGATAGCAAATAGAATGAGTGCACCGATGCTAGCATCAACATATAGTGCACGTTGCCAACCAATAAGTTTAACTAGATTGGCAAATGGATATTGTGCCAGCAGACCGCCTAGCATTGCCATCATCACTATCAAGCCACTAGGTAAGGCCATTCGTTCTGGACTAAACCAACGAGAGGCTACGCGTATTGCTCCCAGAAAACAAAATGCGCTCCCTATGCCGGTTGCAAAACGACAATACATTGCAATTTGAAAAGTCGGTGCAGAGGCAAACATAATGGTTCCTAAAATACATATGGACATTGTGCCTAAAATTAAATTTCGGGGAGAAAACCTATCTAATAGTAAAGCTGCTGGTAATAGGCATATTAAGTTTGCAAGGAAATAACTAGAAGATAACAGACCCAGTTGAGTCGGGCCAATTTGAAAAGTGGAGATCAAGTCTTCATTAATTGAACTAAACATATTCATTTGAATAAATTCGTACAGTAGAAAAAGAGCCCCGGTGATAGTCACTAACCAAGGTTGCCAGTTAGAAGTTGGAGTTTCACGCGTTAAAGTTGATTCTAGAGTTGACACAAGCAGTTATTGCGGTTCAAAAACGAATGGCGTTATCTTACTCACAGTTTGAATAAATGTAAATATAGTGAAAAAAAATTTGTCACAATGATTATATAAAATTTGTTTTTATATGATGAAATTTTATACTCATTGGTTACATCAATATTAATGCATTTAATTTATTCTATTCAATTAATTTTCAACTGTTTAACAAAGCTTGAGTAAGCATTTTTAACTATATCAAGTAAAATGATGGTTTTTACTAGCAGAAGCCTAAAGTTTAAGCTACAATTGCGCCTATAGTTAAAAGAGGATATTTTGTGCGCAAAAAGCTGATAGCTGGCAACTGGAAAATGAATGGGGATATTCAATCTGTATCTAAGCTGTTACAAAGCTTGGTTGACGGTTTGCCTAGTTCTAAAAATTACGACTGTGTGGTTTTTCCAGCTTTTATTCACCTGGCACAAACTGCAAGTTTATTACGGGATACTGACGTGCGCTGGGGCGCACAAACGCTAAGCCACCATCAAAATGGAGCGCATACAGGTGAAGTTTCCGCTGACATGCTGACTGACCTAGGTTGTCATTATACGTTGGTTGGTCATTCTGAGCGTCGTCAAAATAATTTTGAGTCTGATAACTTAGTCGCACAAAAATTTATCGCAGCACTAAATGCAGGTATTCGGCCGATTCTTTGTGTTGGGGAAACTGCTGAGCAATATGAGGCCGGTAAGACTGATTCGGTTTTAGAACAACAATTACAAGCGATATTGTCGCATTGTGGTGGGGTTGAAGCTTTTGCGAACGCAGTCATTGCTTATGAGCCAGTTTGGGCAATCGGTAGTGGCAAATCAGCAACACCAGAGTATGCTGAGCAAATTCACTCTAAAATTAGAAATGACTTAGCAGCTGGAAGCCAATCTATTGCACAAAGTGTACAAATTCTTTATGGTGGTAGTGTCAAGTCAAGTAATGCTGAGCGGTTATTATCGATGGAAAACATTGATGGTGCATTAGTCGGTGGTGCTTCGCTTAATTCAGTTGAATTTTTAGATATATGTCGGTTAGCGGCAGAGGAATCAATGTCATGCAACAGTTAATTTTAGTGGTTCATGTGTTATCTTGCTTGGGAATCATCGGATTAGTATTGTTGCAGCAAGGAAAAGGTGCTGATATGGGCGCGGCTTTTGGTAGTGGTGCCTCTAATACAGTATTTGGGAGTGAAGGTTCAAGCTCATTTTTATTAAAAATTACCGGTTTAGCTTTGATTATATTTTTTACTACAAGCCTGACTTTAACCTACTTTTCTACTCTGGATGCAAAGAAGGCACGTTCGCAACAATTGCCTGTGCAGTCTGAGCAGTCTTGGTTACCTGATTTTGATGAGAAAACTGATACAGACACTGAAAAATCTAAGCAAGATATTGATAGTCCTATTTAAGCTTTGATTTTTTTGTTTAAAATGTGCTTGTATTTGTTTGAACAAGTTTTGCCGAAGTGGTGGAATTGGTAGACACGCTGTCTTGAGGGGGCAGTGACGCAAGTCGTGCCGGTTCAAATCCGGCCTTCGGCACCAATTTGATGTGTGAGTTGTTTGGCGGTAACATGCATGCCAAGCTTAAGGGGAACAGGAATATTGTGTTAGAGTTATATCTGCCAGTATTAATATTTATCATTGTGGGTGTTGGCTTTGGTTGTGCCCCAATTCTGTTAAGCTATATCATTGGACCTAAAAAGCCTGATAAAGCTAAATTGTCGCCGTATGAGTGTGGTTTTGAGGCGTTTGAAGATGCTCGTATCCCTTTTCAAGTGAAGTACTATTTAATTGCTATCCTATTCATTTTGTTCGATTTAGAAACTGCTTTTTTCTTCCCATGGGCAGTTGCTTTAGATCATATCGGATGGTTTGGTTTCACAACGATGATGATATTTCTAGTGATTTTAGTGATTGGTTTTATTTATGAGTGGAAAACAGGAGCATTAGAATGGGAGTAACCCAAACTGCTGCACAGCAAGGTTTTACTGTAACCACAGTCGATAAATTAGTCAACTGGGCTCGTAGTGGCTCAATGTGGCCGATGTCTTTTGGGTTAGCATGCTGTGCGGTTGAAATGATGCATAGCGCTTCGTCGCGTTATGATTTAGATCGCTTCGGTGTTATTTTTCGCCCAAGTCCAAGACAGTCTGATGTGATGATTGTGGCAGGGACCCTATGCAATAAAATGGCCCCAGCTTTGCGCAGAGTTTATGATCAAATGTCTGAGCCGAGATGGGTGATTTCCATGGGTTCTTGTGCAAACGGTGGAGGCTATTATCATTATTCTTATTCTGTTGTGCGCGGTTGTGACCGAATAGTCCCGGTTGATATTTATGTTCCAGGATGCCCACCAACGGCTGAAGCATTGCTGTACGGTATCATCCAATTGCAAAATAAAATCAAACGCAGCAAAGCATTTGAGCGTAAGAAAAAAGGTTGAGTATGGCAATTTCACTGAAGGAGTTACAAGCAGCGTTAACCCAAGTCTTTGGCGATAAACTCACTGATAATCGTTTAACGTGTCATGAGGTTACTATTGAAGTGATGCCCAATCACTTACTTGATGTTGCCAAACAGCTACGGGATCTTCCTCAGTTCCAGTTTACTCAATTGATTGATTTATGTGGCGTTGATTATTTAGAATATGGTCAAGCAGAATGGCAGACTGAATCTGCAACGACTTGCGGGTTTGATCGAGCAGTTGCACGTCAACAAAAAATTCAAGTTAAAGAGAACCACCACCCAGAGCGGTTTGCGGTCGTTATCCACCTACTGTCGATTGAATTAAACATCCGTCTACGGGTGAAAATTTATATTGCTGAATCAAGTATGCTCATTCCTTCAGTGAATGATATCTGGAATGCAGCTAGTTGGTTCGAACGAGAAGCGTTTGATTTATTTGGGATTTTATTTCAAGGTCATCCCGATTTACGCCGCATTTTGACAGATTATGGTTTTATTGGTCATCCATTCCGTAAAGATTTTCCATTAAGTGGTCACGTCGAAATGCGCTATGACGCGACTTTACAACGAGTTGTTTATGAACCTGTAAGTATTAAACCTAGAACTTTAGTTCCTCGCATCGTGCGTGACGATAATCGCTACGATGACACGAGTAATGATCAGCGTTCGCAGCAATAAGGTAAGGCAATATGTCAGAATTTAAAAATTACACCTTAAATTTTGGACCTCAGCATCCTGCTGCGCATGGTGTATTACGCCTTGTGCTAGAGCTTGAAGGTGAAGTCATTCAACGTGCGGATCCTCATATTGGGCTATTGCATCGCGCTACTGAAAAGCTTGCTGAATCAAAACCATATAATCAAAGTATTGGTTACATGGATCGCCTAGATTACGTCTCTATGATGAGTAATGAGCATGGCTATGTCATGGCTATTGAGAAACTCTTGGGTGTTGAAGTGCCAATTCGGGCGCAATATATTCGGGTAATGTTTGATGAGATTACGCGAATTTTAAATCATTTACTCTGGCTAGGTGCGCATGCTTTAGATATTGGCGCTATGACCGTCTTTTTGTACGCTTTCAGGGAGCGAGAAGACCTACTCGATTGCTATGAAGCAGTATCCGGTTCACGAATGCATGCCACTTATTTTAGGCCGGGCGGGGTCTATCGAGATTTGCCCAACAGAATGCCTCAATACCAAGCGAGTCGTTGGCACAATCAAAAAGCTACAGCTAAAATGAATGCTAATCGTGAAGCAAGCTTACTTGATTTTATTCAAAGTTTTATCGATAGTTTTCCTACTAAAATTGACGAATATGAAACCCTGCTGACCGATAATCGAATTTGGAAACAACGCACAGTCAATATTGGCGTCGTATCGCCCGAGCGTGCAATTGAATTAGGTTTCACTGGGCCAATGCTACGTGGTTCAGGGGTTGCATGGGATTTACGTAAAAAACAACCTTATGAAGTTTATGACCAGCTTGATTTTGATATTCCAGTTGGAGTCAATGGCGATTGCTACGACCGTTATCTAGTGCGCATTGAAGAAATGCGTCAATCAGCACGTATCATTCAGCAATGTATCAATTGGCTACGCCAAAATTCTGGTCCTGTAATCGCGCGCGATTTTAAAATCGCTCCTCCAAAGCGCAAAGAAATGAAGCAAGATATGGAAGCATTGATTCATCACTTTAAATTATTTACTGAAGGATTTTGCCTTCCTGAGGGTGAGGCATACGCCGCGGTCGAGCATCCTAAAGGTGAGTTTGGGGTTTACATTATATCTGATGGGGCCAATAAACCTTATCGAGTTAAAGTTCGCGCTGCTGGGTTTTCACATTTAGCTGGATTAGATGAAATGGTTCGTGGCCACATGATAGCTGATTTAGTCGCTGTACTTTCAAGTCAAGATATTGTATTTGGAGAAATAGATCGCTGATGAATAATGATAAAACCGGATTACTTTCACTACAGAGTAAAAAAGAAATTGATCAATGGCTAGCTAAATATCCCTCTGATCAAAAACGCTCTGCTATTATTCCAGCGTTGCATATTGTTCAAGATGCCAATGGCGGTTACTTGACTGATGATTTAATTGAAGCAGCTGCTGATTACTTAACAATTCCACGTATTTGGGCCTATGAAGTCGCAACATTTTATTCAATGTATGAACAAAGTCCTGTTGGCCGATATAAAATTGGTATATGTACGAGCATTTCTTGTAAGCTCGGTGGCTGTGATAAACTCGCAGAGCATCTACAACAAAAACTTGGAATAAGTTTTGGGCAAACAACGAGGGATGGTAAATTCACCTTAAAACATGTCGAATGTTTAGGGGCTTGTATAGACGCACCTGTAGTGCAAATTAATAAAGAATACCACGCTAAGGTTACCCCTGATAAAGCTGACCAATTGTTGGAGAAGTTGCAATGAGTAATCCTCCGTTAAATCAAGTCTGTTACCGAATTTTAGGAAAGCCTGAGCCTTGGAGCTTAGCCACTTATGAGTCGATAGGTGGGTATCAGGTTTGGAAAAAAATCATTCAAACAAAGACTCCTGCTGCAGAATTAATTGATGAAATCAAGTTGTCTGCATTACGCGGAAGAGGCGGCGCAGGATTTCCTACCGGCGTAAAATGGAGCTTTATTAAACGTGATGCCCCCGGCCCTAAGTATGTGGTCTGCAACTCTGACGAAGGCGAACCTGGCACTTGCAAAGATCGCGATATTTTGCGTTATAATCCTCACCAGTTAATCGAAGGGATGTTAATCGCAATGTATATTATGGGGGCGGAAGTTGGCTATAATTATATTCGAGCTGAATTTGATGAGCCCATCGCTAGAGTTGAAGCCGCTTTGTTAGAAGCTTATCAAGCGGGCTATTTGGGTGAAAATGTCTTCGATTCAGGATTAAACTTCAATCTCTATAATACCATTGGTGCAGGTGCATACATTTGTGGTGAAGAAACAGCGTTGCTCGAGTCTTTAGAAGGCAAGCGTGGAAACCCACGTTTTAAACCACCTTTTCCGGCCAACTATGGTTTATATGGTAAACCGACCACCGTTAACAATACTGAAACCTTTGCATCTATTCCAGTCATTCTAGAGAGAGGCGGACAATGGTTTTTAGAATTAGGAAAACCTAATAATGGTGGAACTAAAATTTTCTGTGTATCTGGTCATGTCAATCAACCCGGTAACTTTGAAGTTCCTTTAGGAACCCCGTTGCGAGATTTAATCGCAATGGCAGGAGGGATTCGAGATGGGCGACAGTTGAAAGCAGTAATTCCAGGCGGTTCCTCAGCTCCTGTAATTACTGCTGATGTTGCTATGCAATTAGATATGGATTATGACTCAGTCGCTGCAGTGGGCTCAATGTTAGGGTCGGGCGGTATTATTATTATGGATGACTCAACCTGTATGGTCAGCGCCTTGGCTTGTGTGGCTGGCTTTTATTCGGATGAATCTTGTGGTCAGTGCACTCCGTGTCGAGAAGGGACTGGCTGGTTGGCTCGATTATTACAGAGAATTTTAAATGGCCAAGCTGAATTAAGTGATTTAGATTTGTTAGATAATGTGGCCGCTAATATTGAAGGTCGAAGTATTTGTGCTTTGGGAGATTCTGCAGCGTGGCCCGTACGTAGCTTTATCAAACATTTTCGTGAAGAATTTGTTTATATGATCGAGCATAAAAAATCGAAGTTAGAGGCAGCATAAACGTGACCAAAGTGACGATCGAAATTGATGGTAAAAAATGTCAGGCTCAACCTGGTGAGATGGTCATCCAGGTTGCTGATAAAGAAGGAATATATATTCCACGCTTTTGTTACCATAAAAAATTATCCGTAGCAGCGAATTGTAGAATGTGTTTAGTCGATGTTGAGAAGGCTGCTAAACCACTCCCTGCTTGTGCGACTCCTGTGCAAGAAGGGATGATCATTAAGACTAAATCTGCTAAAGCTCGTGATGCGCAACGTGCAATTATGGAGTTTTTATTAATTAATCACCCTTTAGACTGTCCTATCTGCGATCAAGGGGGAGCATGTGAACTTCAAGATGTGGCGATGGGCTATGGTAAAAGTGTCGCTCGCTACAGTGAAGGCAAACGTGCGGTTGAAGATAAAAACTTAGGCCCACTCATTAGCACAGATATGACCCGTTGCATCCACTGTACGCGATGTATCCGTTTTGGTGAGGAAGTAGCAGGAACTTTTCAGTTAGGGATGATAGGCCGCGGAGAAGATAGTGAAGTGACAGCGTGTATCGAGCAGTCGCTGACTTCAGAAATGTCAGCTAACGTTATCGATTTATGTCCTGTAGGAGCGCTAACTTCAAAACCATTTCGTTATTCTGCAAGGGCGTGGGAGCTTGAACGCGTTGAAAGTATTGCCGGTCATGATTGTGTAGGTTCGCATATCTATGTGCATCGAAATAACGATCAAGTCAAACGAGTCGTACCACGTGACGCTGAAGCATTAAACGAAACTTGGTTATCTGATAGAGACCGCTTCAGTTACTGTGGACTTTATGCCGATGATCGCTTAGCTCAACCCCTGATTAAACAAGCGGGTGAGTGGCGCCAGGTTGATTGGCAAACGGCATTGCAGCTTGTTGCTACTCGTATTCAAGAAACGATTAATACTTACGGTGCGGGTGACGTTGGCTCACTGATCTCTCCTCAGGCAACAATAGAAGAAATGTATCTACTACAAAAATTGATGCGTAATTTAGGGTCTAATAATATTGATCATCGAATTCAGCAAAGTGATTTTAGTCAACAATTAGAGTATGGACCTTATCCCGGCAGCGAAGTGCCGATTGATCAATACGCCGATCTGGAAAGTATATTGCTCATCGGATCTTATCTTCGTCATGAACAACCGATAATTAATCATCGAGTTCGTCAAGCGGTTTTGAAGGGCGCCAAAGTAAGTGTGTTACACGCAATAGACTTTGATTATAATTATGACTTGGCTCATAAAATTATCTGTTCGCCGAATGATTATATTGCTCAATTAATGGGAATTGCAAAGGGGCTATTAGTTCAGCAAGATCAAGCTAAATTCCCAACCGCAGTTGAATGGCTGCAAAGTGTCACACCGACCAAAGTTCAACTTGAAATTGCAACCCAATTAGTCGAGTCCAAAACAGCTGCAGTAATCTTGGGTGCTAATGCCCAACAGCATGAAAATGCAGGGGTTATTTACCAGCTAGGTAAATTAATTACATGCCTTGCTGGTGCTAAGTTGGCGATTTTAACGCCTGGCGCTAACAGCGCGGGAGCATGGTTGGCCGGGGCATTGCCTCATCGCAGTGCTGCTGGGATAACGGTACCTAAACCGGGTCTTGATGTAAGTAAGCAACTCAATAAGTCTTTAAAAGCTTACATTTTATTTGGCGTTGAGCCAGAGTTAGATTGCCTTTTAAGTGCTGCTGCAAAAAGAGCGATGTTGCAAGCTGAGTTTGTTGTGGCTATGACGCCATTTGTTGGCGCTGCCAAAGACTATGCTGATGTGATTTTACCTACGGTGCCTCAATTTGAAACTGCTGGTACCTTTGTCAATGCATGTGGTGAATGGCAGTCTTTCCAAGCTGCAACCATTCCTTTTGAGGCAGCGCGTCCCGGCTGGAAAATTCTGCGGGTATTAGGCAATCTATTCCATTTAGATGGATTTGATCAGACGACTGCGTTTGAAGTCCGCGACGAACTCCATGATCAAGTGGCTAAAATGTCTAACCTTAATCATAAAGAATGGCAAAAGCCTCATCTCATCAAATCAATCGAACAACCCATTCAAAGAGTTGTTGAATGGCCGATGTATCGAACTGATCTTTTGATTAGGCGCTCGCAACCACTACAAGCATCGAGCGCAAGTTTAAATCTGGCTGTTTATATGAATCAAAAATTAGCGCAAGAATTAAATTTGGGCAATGCAACTTTAGTAAAAGTTACTCAAGGTGAAGTTATATTATCATTGCCTTTGGTCATTGATGAAAGAATTGCTGATAAATGCGTGTTCATTCCTGCAGGATTTGCTGCAAGTGCAGATTTGGCTAGTGGGGCAGCAGAATTGAAGATTGAGCGAGAAGCCTAATGTTAGAACAATTCATTCCTTTAATCTGGATACTTCTTAAAATTCTAATGATAGTTTTACCTGTTATGGGACTAGTTGCGTATTTAACCCTAGCCGAGCGTAAAATTATTGGGTTTATGCAAGGAAGAATCGGCCCTAACCGAGTTGGAATTATGGGTCTAGGGCAACCCTTAGCCGATGCGGCAAAATTGTTTTTAAAAGAAATTATTATGCCAACGAAAGCGAATGCTTATCTCTTTATTATTGCTCCGATATTGACGTTAGCCCCCGCACTTGCTGCTTGGGCAGCTATTCCTTTTGCCAAAGGGTGGGTTTTGGCGAATTTAAACGCCGGCTTGCTATATGTCCTTGCGATGACATCTCTTGGAGTTTACGGTATATTAATTTCTGGTTGGGCGTCGAATTCAAAATATGCTTTTTTAGGTTC
>Ga0100402_1001560_pt1 | contig 26486 bp, 23 predicted proteins | sample CryGeyme20150102_FD_80419 | JGI IMG/M metagenome (GOLD analysis project Ga0100402, IMG submission 80419) | Groundwater microbial communities from Crystal Geyser aquifers in Utah, USA - Crystal Geyser metaG 2015-0102 | ecosystem: Environmental > Aquatic > Deep subsurface > Groundwater | place...
CACAAGCAAGAAACTGTTAAACATTATATCGGAATCCCCGGTTTTATGCTTTGCACTATCTGAACAAGTCCCACAAAAGAAAGTTGCAGGTTGTAAAACGAAATGACGTGAATTTTAATAGTAGTTTATGTTCTTAATTTTTCATTCTCTATAATTTAATAAATAGTTGATGAACCATATCTTTCCTTTGCTCGCAATCATCTGGATAACTCTTAACTACTAAGTTCCTTGCCCATACTCAAATCCTCGTCCTCCCAGATAAAACCTTTCTTACAAGATCAACAATCGTGAAGAACTTGTCAGTACTATATTCCCAGAAATCAATGTGATTATTGACTCAAGAGATTCATCTGTCTCGATGTATATCAGAAGAGATGGCTTTTATCCTGGAGTAGAGAATTATCTTAAGTTCGTGAAAGAAGGTGACGTTGTGCTGAACATTGGCTCGCACATTGGCTTGGAGGCAATGGTCTTCGGAAAGATCATCGGCCCCGAGGGCAGACTCTACCTCTTCGAGCCTTATGAGGTCAGCCGCAACATCCTCATCAAGAACCTTTATATCAACGACCTGGACGATATTGCCACCGTCTACCCCATCGCAGCCAGCAACCAGAAGACGACGGCCTACCTGATGGTCGCCTTCTCGAACACAGGCGGCTCCAACGTCGAGACCACCGAGTCTCTCAAAAGAAAGAACATCAACGAGCACATGTTCAACGAGAAGAGGGAGATCAGCGTGGACACAGTGGACAACGTCCTGCCGAAAGACCTGAAGGCCAACTTTGCCTTCATTGATGTGCAGTGGCTGGACGTTGAGTGTTTGTAGGGCATGAAGTAGCTCATCCAACGGTCTCCCGACCTGATCATCGTCACTGAATGGTCTGCCTACTCCAAGCTGTGGACAAGGGAGTAGTACCTCAAACACCTGAAGGACCTTATAGCCTGGTTCGAAGCTCTTAGCTACAAATTTTGGAGATTGAACTCTAGCTTATACATTTAGGTGCCAACTAATTGTATGAAGCATTTATTTATACACTTGACAAGAGAAAAGCTCTTGTAATAAACAGACCAATTGTACAAAACGAATCATTTCATAGATATTCTGATTGCTCCTGGAGCACTTGATCCTAATGTTCAATGATGTCTATTATATCATTTTTGGTATACAGTGGACTTATCAATGTAATTTATTAGTTTATCTCAAGTCGTATATAACAGAAATGTTCGCCAGTTCTCCTCTTAATTTATCCTCAACCATCGATAAACGTCAGATCAGCCTTCCCATTGTTCGGTAGCCTTCGATTGAGACTTCTCTCGAGCCAGAATTCATAACAATCAGCAACAAGGAGACAAAGTATCAGCTCAAACATAGTGAAAACTTTAAAGCTTTACTTGAACCAAGGGACCAGGTCCTTGAACATGAGTTCAGCTTTCAATAGGAGGTCATGAGGGAGGAGTTGAAACAAAAATAGTATAAGTTTATTGGCAGCCAAATATACAAAAACATCCTTGAAAAGATAAAAAAATTTCTTGTGGAGGCCATCGATAACGTTGTTTCGATCGCCTTCAACTTTCTATGTACCGGGCAGCTTGAGGAGAGTGAGGCTAAATAATATGCCTCGAAAAATATGATGCTCAATGTTCATTCAATAGTCAGTCAGACTATCCGAACTCTTTAGTAGAATGATTCACTGAAGTACAAGATCAACTTCAAAGATTTAAAGTCTAATCTAACAATCCAAGTAGACAGCATCCTTCAAAATATACTGCTGAACCTATCAGATAACTATCCCCAAGCATCAGCATCAGGAGGAACTCCTCGGATGCGTGAAGTCATCACCGAACTCAACAGAGCAAGCGATGAATAAAATGACTTTATTTATACTAACAAAATAAAAATCAGCGATTATTTACATGTCAAGAAAAATTAAGCAGGCAAGTAACAGCTCATTTTTGATGAATAGGCCGATTACACCTAATTTATCATGAAAGTACTCAACATGGCAATAAATGTTGCCCAGGATTCTCAAGAAGACAGCAGAGAGAGGAATGTAAGTGAAATATTTACAGCTTTCAACCAGCAACTATTCTGGATTTCACAAGAAAAAAAGTATCAGGATATATTGAAGACACTTGACTCAAGGCAAAAAACTGATGTGAAGAGCAAAAGGGAAGAATAATAGCATCTAAAGAAGCTAGTATGTGGTTTTTTTGATACCATACTGTAGACCAATGAATAAAAATTAATGGAATTGCTGAAAATCCTTAGAAAACAGGTTGGAACTAGCCATAATTTATCAAATAATATCTTGTTAAGAAAGTAGGAAGATGATGAAGGTTACAGTTACATCCTTCCCAAAGTAACAGAATCAATATCTATCGATGATCGAGTCAAAGATGAGCTTGGGTCATTGTGGTAGGAAACTGAGGAGGGTATTGAGTAAATGAAGAAAAGAAAACGTTTCGGCATTGGTCAAAAAATTCCTTCATCAGTGAAAGGCTTCTCTCGCTAAGAAATCAGTAACAAACAATTTACAGCCAAACATTCCTCTATTTTAAGAATTCTGACAAAATGGGCTGGTTATTTATAAAAGGTATTTTAGAATTCTGAAGAAGTCATCAAACAAAGGCTGTACCCTTTCAAAAACATACATAACTAGTTGATAAACCTCAAAGAAAATGATAAGGAAGGAGCCCCTAAACTGATCTATCAGTTGAATGAAGAGTACATAGAAGTGAAGAAGAAATTTTAAGCCATTTTAAAAAACAGTTATGGCTTCATTGGCAATTTTTTTAGTGATGGCCAGTCCATCAGTTCCTTTGTGCATCGATATACATCCACAAGGGTAATATCATCTAAAATCAACACAGTCCTGACATCATTTATGCTTAACTACACCAACATTCTCATCCACCACCTGCTCAAAGCAGGCCAGCAAATATACACAGAATAGAAATACCAAAACATCAACCTGGTGGTCTTCAGGGTCAGTGACCTCCTCAGATCCAAACTGCAATGCTCTGAGAGCAGTTTCATCAGCATTCTAAAAACTATGTACATGCTAGATAGCAGTTAATCGATGCGTGGGAAATTCAAATTGGTGCGAATCAAGAACAAGCTTGATGAGCCTGCGAATAATATCATGATTAATTATCTTTTCATGGGAAAAGTGCAGTGCTAGTTGCAGCTTTCAATCCAAGAGGCGAAGGGAAAGGAAAAGAATTTCTATATTTTGAGCCATTTTGCCTATGAACTGACTCGAGGTAAGTTTGGCTCTATTGCTGAATGTGCCATCATGATCTCTCAGCTCGATCCGATGATAGCCGCCTGCAAGGAGAGTTGCTACACATAAAAAAGGGTGAGAATACCTCTTTCGAAGAGTAGCTAGAGTCTTGCTGATGCTTATTAGAGTGTCAACTATGACTTGAGGATCAGCAGAAGATCGGCATAGATTCTCAAAAAGATCAAATATTGTTTGTTTTAATGTGCCTAATGTTCAAAACTCATCTCTAATGAAAACTCTAACATTTTTCCAGCCGACCCTCCACAAAGCAAGCTATGTTTCCAGTGTGTAATCAAAAAATAAAATTACGAGCAATACCTCAATTAATAATGGAGACCGATATTTCGAGACATTAGAAATAAACGGCTATTTCATTATCAATTGCTTTACAATCTTGAAAGCGAGAAGTGTTTGGTCAACTTGAGCACTTCTGGAGAAATTTCGCTGATTGTCGTCCTGTATATCGAGAAAGAATTCAAGACCTTCACCATAAAAATGGACTCCAAGGTACTTGAAAGCATCGATACTGACAGGTTCAATTTCAGTTAACTTGATTACCTGGATATTTCTGATCGAGTCAAAAAGAAAAACAAGCTATCAAAAAATCCACAGCTGCTAGCTTACATGTTCAACTCTTTGTAATAAATACCTTAATAAGTGTTCACTTTGTTGCAATTAAAGAAGTAAGTTGTTGAGAAAAGCTATAAAAGGCTGGTAGCTCTTTTCCGATAATTCAGGCAGGAAGTGAACATTATCCGATCAATCAAATACAAGGCTGAAATAATCAAGACTAGCAAATAATAGTGGAATATTCTTGATAGAGTCTGTAAAAATCTGGTTTTAGGGGAAGGAAAATAATATGAAACAAAATCGTTAAAATATAATAGGTACAAGCACTTGGACCTGACCAATTTGAAGCAGATCAATGCCACAAGAACAGGACTAACCAAGCTCTCACGGTGGCTCAAGTAGTGTCACAATCTTAAAATTCTTGACTTGAATTGGAATAGCATTGAGTAGATCAGAAAAGAGTAACTTCCACCCTTCCTGACTCGCCTGTCTCTCAATTACAACCGGATAGAATCTATCGATATATCTAGCATAAGCACTCTGACTCAGCTGTAACTCAATAGGAACGAGCTAACATCTTTCTAACTAGGTAGTAACAACAATTTGATGCACCTGGACCTCAACCGAAACAGAATTACCAGTTTGGATTTTGGCACAAATAATTCTTTGAAATCTTTACGAGTCAGTTATAACATAGTGGAGGAGGTGAAGTATCTGCCTCCATCTTTGTAAAAATTAGAGGCGGATAAGAAGGTGGTAATAAGGTATGACTTTAAGGATATGTTCAAGCTTCGGCTTCTGTGGGTATTCAATGGGAAAGTGAAAAGATAGGCGTTGAATAATTTGGGCCTTTTTGTGTAGTTGCATAACTGGACATGATATACTGTCTACTTTTTAAATGTAACACAATTATTATTTGATCATAATATTTAAAAATCATGGTGAAAAGAAGCATTATTCTAACTTTGCTGTTGATCCTCAGCCATGGATATGATATCGCATGCTAATATTCTAACCCGCCACCTGCTAGACCAGTCCTCAACTTTCGCCTCAGTGAAAAAGAAGAACTCATAAGCACCATTTATCCTGGGGTCAGTTTCATCATCGACCTCAATGATGGCTACATGTCGGTCTATTATAAAAAGTATGGCTACGATGCCAGCATTCGCTACTTCAGCCGCTTTCTGAAGGAGGGAGATGTACTTCTCAACATCGGGGCACACTTGGGATTCGAGTCGATGGTCTTCGGCAAGATCATTGGCTAGAAAGGGAAAATCTTTTTTTTTGAACCCAACGAAGTCACCAGGGACATTCTCACCAAAAATATCTACCTCAACGGCTATCAGGACATCTCCACTATTTACCCTGTGGCTGTCGGGAACAAGAAAATGACAGCTTACCTGGTGATAAACCTTGGCAATACCGGAGCCTCGGTCATCGAAACAGAGGAATCCCTTTCAAACTACAAGGGCAGAATGGACGCCAAGAAAAAAGTTCAGGTGGATCTTGTCGACAATATGCTCCCGAAAGATCTCGTGGCCAACTTCGCATTTGTGGATGTGGAGATGTTAGAGGTTGAGTGTCTGGAGGGTATGAAGGAGATCATCAAGAGGTCCCCCGACCTATCAATCGCCATCGAATGGTCAGGAAGATCTGAACATTGGCCCAAGGACGAATACATAAAACATTTCACATCTTTATTGGATTGGTTCGAATCCCTGAATTACAAATTTTGGCATCCCAACCTCCCCCAGTTGAAAATAGTGCCTCGAAATTGCAACAAAATTTAATTTATTCAGATGTCAAAGGAACGCTTTTTAGATGTTTCAAACATTCTAAATCGAGACAGATTCCAGCTAAACCTGATGTTTGTTCCTGGACACATTGATCCCAACAAACTCTGATTAAGTCACACCATAATTATATCATTATGCCTGACTAATGCTCAGCTTAGTGTTGGTTTTTTCATTTCATTATATAGAACCTATTATCAGGTCAATTGGATCTCATTTCATTGTATATTTAATCAAATAGTTCCTTAAAAAAAATATAGTTTGATATGAATAACAAATGAAATCACTGCTTGAGTTTTCCCCTGTCGTGAGGGTTGAAGGCTCCCTTTCCCTTCAGCATGCCTAGTCCTCCTTTCAGGAAATAGAACCACCAGTAGCAGTGCATCACCACTAGCATGCTGCAAAGTACCACCAGGGACATATGCTCGAAGTAGAGCCCAGAGGTTAGACTATTAGGTCTAGGTAAGCTATCGTACAAAGCCCATATTGCACAGGAAGTAAAGACGATCATCCTCATGTAGAACCAGTTTATCACTGACAGCAAAAACAACAGTATATCAATGATGGTGTTCCTGTACTTAGTTTCGACCCAAACTCTCACGATATCTGCTGTCATGTCACTGATATCATGGAGGAAGAGGATCACCACACCGACAGCCACGACGTTGCTGAGCAAAGAAGTCAGAATAAGTACGGCCGAAATGAAGTGGTGAAGCAGGAATTCATAGAATTTCCTGAAGCTTTTCCCCTTGATGAAGATACTTTCATAAATCGAGAACAAGTATTTTCCCAGTTGAAGGGTATAATAGAGTTCCAACTTGCTTCTAGAGGATCCCGAAGGCCAATCTGGGTATTCTCTGAATAGATTGGTGCATTTTCCTTATCCGCCCAGTTGTGTGGGGAACCAATCTTCATTATGGAACCAAACATAGGCTACCAATGATGAAGTGAAATAAAAGAAAAAGTCAAAGCTCAGTTTTTGAATTGCTTTTGCTCGATATTATCTCTCGCCTTCTTTGTAGTATTTGGGGTGGACCACCTCATATGCCTTGTTGTAGATAAGACGGAAGTAAGTGTATTTGATTGTCTAAATAAACCCAAAGGTACCCCGTAAACCACAAAGCCGACTGCTGTCCAGACCCAGGCGAAAGTAGGAATAAAGTGGAGACCCTACTTCAATGCCAGATCCTTGAATGAGATGAAGCCGGGGATGCAGTAAACAAAAATGGCTACGATGACGATGAGAATGTTTCTCCAGATGATTTCAAAGTGATGCCCGTGGTATTTCTCGACTGTCGGTGCAGTATTCTTGCTCTATTCACTCATGTTGTTTATTTTATCGAATAAAAAATACGCTTACAATCAAATCTAAAAAACATTAATGTTTGTAAACTTTGCCACTTAAGCCAGTAATTTTATGTGATTTCACCGACTTTAGTGCATTGTGGTCCTTTGAAATATCATTGTTTATATTTTTCAGTCTTCTAAAGCAATGAGGAAGAACATTCGGGATGTAGATTTGTTTTGCTATCTTTAGAGAAAGATGTTCGTATAGGAAATAAATATCGAGTTAACTTATCTGCTTGAGATGACCATCTTTGCAGATCTGACTGAACTTATTAATTTGCTGAGAAAGCAAGTTAAATAATTGAACTCTAGAATTATTCTGATTTGAATATTTCTATTCACTTTATTCCTCTTAAATAAACATCATTTAATATATTGATTAATTATATCCAAAATGTTAACCTCACACAGGTCTAAAGGACTAAGTCCAGACTCAAATAATCTGAGATTGACCTCAAAATTTAAAATAGCTATCTCTAACCCAAAGAATAAAGTTCGGAAGATTCAATCCATTAAGAACATTCTCAACATCGCTTTAATAAACCTACGATCGTTTTAGGTTGCTTTATCGTCTTCAGTCTTTTGATTTTTGCTGTGGGGCTGGTTTGAGCCAGAAAGAAGGGTAGCCTGCTTCCGTCAAGCTTTTACCCTCTGAGCCCAAAGCTTAAATTTCTTATGTTCCTGCTGATGACTCTCTTTTCTGGGAAAAAGTAACCTTTGAGGAGCTAACAATATTGATTGCTGTTCAACACCTAATTGACAAGGTGAACATCAACAATATAGCAATTCTGACAGTTTTGGAGCCAAGTGCCCAGAATCACTTTTAAAAACTGGAAGTTTCCGCTAATAAATAGTTGACAATACAGATATGCAAATCCGATGAGCTTAGCGAGGGCAACAACTCAATAATGCAGACATTCTTTGATGAATTTCATTACAAGGATATGCTCGTTATTAATAACACTCTGGAGTATCTTTCGGACGCAGATCTGGACAGTTTCTTCAACAAAATTATCCCACTGTTCAAATACTCAGTGATCATTAGTTATGTTACTGATTAGTGGCCTCGTTTAGCATATCACAAGGGAAAAAGTAGGGCAATTAACGTCGAAAAAGAAAGCTCCCTTGAAAAATAAGTTCTTGCTGAAACAAAGACATCTGAAAAAGATATAAGGAGGGCTTATGTTTTTCCCAAAATACTTAAATGATAGAAAGACTTAAATATTATTTGACTTATGTCAACATTTTTAACTAAAGATGTAATTATCTCTTAAATAATCAATAATTCTTTTTATTCAATGAATACGGTTGAGTCTAAACTCCGAGAAGACTATGGCTCAAAAAATACAGATTCGATAGCTGCAAATTTGCCACCCTGCAGAAATCTAGCATGCTTAGCGACCACAGTTGGACTCTTTTGCTTGATTTCAACAATAGCCCATTTGTATATGAGCATAACCGGTCCAATCTCAGTGCCAACATCTCCAGTGCATCGTCAGTTGCAAGATGCTCAACAACAGCCTCAACCAGAGAAAACCAGGCCACCAACAAACAAAGAGGCTTTTACTAATATATACAAAGATAATATTTGGGATGGTTCAAAAAAATATCCTTCAGGTTTTGGATCTATACCATAAAATAACTTAAGGTATTTACTGGCCCTACAGCATTTGGTTGACTGTTCCAACATAAACCGAATCGTTGAGGTCGGCTTTGGAGATTTCAACATTTTTGGACAAATACGCTTAGATGACATCAAGACCTATATTGGATACGATGTTGCTGATGCTGTGAAACGAAAAGACAGCAAGAATGAATTTTTCAAGATAATATCTGATATATAAGAGCTGTAGAATGTGACAGGAGATCTTCTGATAAGCAAAGACGTGCTGCATCATTGGCCGAACGAATATATTGAATATTTCTTCGACAAAATAGTACCAAACTTCAAGTACGTCTTTCTCACAAATGACTACTCAAATTATACTAAACGTCCTGACATCAATTTTTCTCAGTATGCTCCTATAAACCCCAACCTTCTGACTGATCGTCCATATCAAGAGATTTATTCACAAATGTACCTGGTTGAAAAGAAAGGATTCATCTTTCCTTAGAGACCTTGCTGATTATCTATGTTATTCGAACCATCCTTTTCGATATGAAAAAATATTTGCAGTATTTTTTCTATTGAATACACACTGACCTTCAAAATTATGTTAGCTGACCTCTAAAGCACAGTTTTTGAGCTTGTATCCGAAGGCATAGCATTTGAATATTGTAGAGTTGATAATATTAATAAAATGAAAGGCTCAAAGGTGACAATCTGGCTCATTTTGGTTACCATGCTAGTAGCCTTAGAAGCAGTTCCTATTGTCATAGATTGCGTCATCTACGAGTGTCAGGAGAGCCTTCTTTTGAGAAGAATTTAGCAAACTCATTAGTATGTTGACTACTATGTGGTGGTCGAGGGCTAAGCCAAGGATGATGCTGGCTTCTGTTTCGACCGTCTCAGATTCAAAGACTACAACCATAAAATTGTATATGTGCCAATTCGCAATATTCCTCGACAATTCAGATCACTGAAAGAAAGTATGGGTTTCGTTGATGCAACATTCCACAATATTTTAAATTTGTTGGCCTTAGATGAAGATATCATACTATTCAGCAAACTTCAATAAATAATATCGAAATAGGCCACTGAGACCTTCAAGCAAGAGGGGCTGTATGAAAAATGTTTTGAATCTTCTTTCGACCAAAAGGCCTTTCTTATCAGACGTCATCACTTAATAGGCAACTATCGTACAAAACTACAATTAGTCCTTCAATAAAAATAGTGCTTTCAGTTGGCTCCAGGAATGACTTCAATTATGGAAAAATAGCAAAATAGTTCAAATGTAGAAGCAAGGGTAATTGAAAATACTCAATATCAGCCGATAAACTATGCAGATTAACAATTCTAGCCGATAAAGCAACTGAGGTGGATGATAGCTGGAGAAGTCGTTTTATTGTTAGGACTCTTGCTTTTAGGGCTAAAGGCGCATCAAGAACCTGGATATTTTTCATACTTTCCGACAATTCAGCAGGCTATCAGAAATTTTGACACAAGATATAGCGCTTTTAGGATCAGAATATTAGCTGCTCTTATCATGATTATTGCTGGTGCTGTGATCTTCATCAGTATGGCAAGTACCTATCACGATATCTAACTGAATAAAAATGGAATTGTGTATCCAAGAAGAAGGCTGGTATTCGATTGCATGGCCTACAACGGGGAGGATCACCTCCTTGACCTCAAGTTTAGGATCACCAGGCCCTTCGTCAACTTCAACATCCTGACAGAGGGGGCCTGGTCTCACACAGGAGTAGCCAAGCCACTGCGTTTCAACTACAGTCATTTCGGCGAATATGCTAACAAAATTATATATCTCCCCATCAGGAACATGCCCAACATGGTTGGGTTGACAGGTTTTGCTTAGAAATATTAGAACGAACATCTGATGAGATTAGGGGCAGTGGCTGCTCTGAAGGCCATGGGACAGGGAAGAGATATAATTGTAGTAGGGGATATAGATGAAATGCTGTCTCCTGAAGCCTTCCTCCAATTTGATCCATATCATTATGAGTGGATGGGGACTCAAATGCGACACTTTCACTACTATTTCAACCGTCTGTCAGTTTTCGATACTCCATAAAGAAAGCAACTACCTAACTACTGGCTCCATGGAACAAGAATAACAACAATCGAAGTCGTCAAATAAAAAATATCTTTCTAGCTGAACAGCCTCAGGTTTGATCACTTATGCCCTGACAAGACCTTCAAGGATATTGCCTCTGTGACTGGAGATTATAACGTGTCTTGCAAGGATCATTTCATTCCGATGGCAGGATGGCATTTCACTTCTGTTTTGGATGACGAGCACCTCCTTCTCAAAATGCGGCAAAGTGCTGACTACGATAAAAATTATACAATTGATGATTTTGAAAACTACCGCAAGACAGAGCTAGCACCCAACGGATACAACATCGATGTGGGACTATTTGATACTCACTTGCTGCCAAACTAGCTCATCAAAGATGTTCTGTCCAAAGGAAAAGAGTCTAGGTTTTCCAAGTATTTAGTGGGCCTTGATCTTGACAATTTTACTCCCATCAACATTTCTCAACTAGAAAATAACCGCAAAACCAGTTTCTAGCTTCCATAACCGATCATCGACCCTTTTTCAGTCAACAAGACAATAATACAGCAGGGAGTATGCTGGCAGCCCTAAGGTTAATGCACCATAAATTTTGAAATCATGAAAATAATATTCAAAATAGGGATCTACCTTTTGGCTTTTAAGTTATTTTTATGCTTTGGATACTAGAAAAGAGCTGTAAATTCAACAAGAGGAGCTCAGATCAATAGAGGAATCGGTGATAGAGATGACGAGCTTTTTCGCCTGGACAATAGATAAGTAGTTACTGATGAGTGATATGTGAAGTTGATATGATTTATATTGTTTACTTCTGATAATTATTCTAACTTGCTCGGGTTGGCATTTGGATAATTTTAGGTGATGTTGTTGATAAAGGTGTACGATATATTTATTTCAAAACAATGCAGATCCCACAAACTCACGAATAAATCGAAGGGGTAGGAAGCGAAGAATTTTCCTCCTTCAATAATTAATTGACTGTTGAAGATAACACCGGACCACGAGCTGCTTATGTAGACAAGAAGAGACTATTTTATTTGGTCGGTGCTGCAATACTATTTGGGTTGATTGTATGGTCAAGTAATTCACTATTTTCGAGTAGTGAATGGTATCACGCAAAAGACAAGGCTTCAAATGATATCCACAGGACCTAATAATTGACATTCAACTACCCAACTTTAGGCATCCCAACACCAGGCAAGAAATATAATTCAACAAAAGTAGCCCAAAAAGATCTAGCAACCTTTGACTAGTAATTTCTAAAGATAATGAAACCCTACAACGTATTCATCTTTTAACCAAGGATACTGATTGTTAGTTTGGCAGGTACGGAGACATGAATGCAAGCTATGGAGGTGAAGGAGGCTATTTAGTCTGCAAAAACTTTATCAACTAGAGTAATGCTATGATCAATGTGGGAATCAACGGTTTTGATGCGTTTGGTTGTGAAATCACTACAGTTGGACATTTTGCCAACGAACAGTACGATTGCATCAACCCTCAGGAAACACCCTGCCCCACCAACAATGGAATGAATCATATGCATAAAACGTGCCTAGCTGCCATCACTGAAGATAGGAAGGATCTTCACTTTGAAACCTTCGAAGATGTCCTCAAAACAAACCATCTCCAAGATAAAAAAGTTTTCCTGAAGATCGATTGCGAGGGATGTGAGTATCCAGGCCTAAAATATGTACCTATTGAGCAGTTGGATCATATTGATCAACTTGTTGGATAATTTCACTTTACTCCTATTTTCGATGAAGAATGGGGAATGCTTGAGATATTCAGATCACTGACTGAAAAATTTGTCGTTGTGAACCTTCATATGACTAACTTCGCTTGCACAGACTCTCCTTTTAGAAAGTTGAAGGCACTTGCTGTTGAGTATACAATGGTGAACAAAAAATTGCTAACAAAGCACTCCGAGACACAGTCATTTGCCCTTCATTAGCTCAGCAAGCCAAGTGTATATCAACTTAAAGATTGTCAAATGATTTGAATGAAGATTCTTATCTTTTAATACGAGTTCTAAGTTTACAGATTATCGATTTCAATTAATGCCAAGTAGCTCATAATGAAGTAACCTTATCACCTTTGTGAAGAATTTATGTTTGCTTCTTCAATCTCATCCAAAGGCCTGGACTCTATGTTTCTTTATTCCATTTCATCCTAAGATCTGCCTTCTATCCTTTGAATTTATTTACTTCCCATTCGATTCTTGAGTTGCCGATTCTTCCAAAGTAGTCCGATGACCCCTAACAGCAAAATTCCGATTATAACAAGCATCGCTATCATGACCTTGACAGCTTTCCATCCGAAGTACTCGTAAATACTGATCAAACCGAGATAATCATCACAACCATCAGAGTCCTTGACGTTATAAGCCCACCAGGTGCTATCATAGCAATGTAAAACGTTGGGATAGAGAACCATTCTGTGAACCTTCATCTTTTCGAGGTAGAAAGGTCCTGCAAAGGTGAGGACTTCAGGTAAAACACTTCTATCTATGTTGTCAATTAGGTATTGTAGCTTAGTACTATTCTTGCCGCTGCAGACAAACCAATTGGAAACCAAGTATTTTCCCTCTACCTTAAATGTTCTTTGCTCTTATCCAAAAATAGGCTCATCATGGCACCTTAAAGCTTTGAAGAAATTCCAGTCTCGGACACGTATATCCAAGTCTAAGAAGATGCCTCCTTCCTACTGAAGCACAAGCAAGCGGAGTAAGTCCGCCCTATGAATAATGTGCATACCAGTTGTGTTCCATCCATATTTCTACATAAGTATGCTTTCTTCATTTTCACCCACAAGTCTGCAATTTCCATATTGTTATTGACATTCATTCACTTTTTGCTGATATCTTTGAGGGACAACTGAGCCAAGCCATATGAAGAAAATAGTCGTGAGCATGAATTAATATGCCTCAATACTTATGTTTTAACAAGTTAATATCAAGTTGATAAAATTATGACTTCGGAGAAGACTGCTCAAATACCTTACAAAGACTAGTAAACTGTCAATCTTTATGGTCACTAGCAAAACAACTAATCACCTCGATAGGAAGTTCAACCAACAAATCCAAAGCAAAAGATAGTTCCTTATCCTCATTTCAGGTGGATACTTCTCATTTTTTGTCTCGGCTTTATGGTGGTTGGATGGATAAAAACCAACCAGAGCAATAGAATTCTGACCTATTCTATAGAAAAAAAGGTCAATACTATCGAATCAAGACTGCCGAGAATTCTTTGGATCTATACTCCAAATTAAATGGACTCAGAACCACTATAAAACGATATTTTTCTGAACTACTATGTTCAACTTGCCTAGAATAATAGTTATGAAGTACGATATGCTAATTCTTGGAATTCTTACGATTGGATCAGCAAATAGAAAGCTGATGCTATCACAGTAGCTATGTCCAATTCACAAATCGATGAGGGAGTTCATAACTTGCTCAAATTAGCACTACTTCATGGAAATGGGGGTATTCTTATGGACTGGGGTAACCTTTTCTTCCGTGAGGACTTTCATTGGATTGAATAAATGTTCGATAAGTACTAAGAATAGCCGAGTATGACGCTTGGATGTAATCCATCAGAATCGTATTTATTTATGCCACGAAATCATAGCTAGGCTGTAGAAATAAAATTTATTTCTAACCTGATGGCAGCGGTACCAAATAGTGACTTACTCAATAATGCTTTTCTGATGTTATGTCAAATAATGCAAACTGGCTCCATTCCATTCGATAGATAATAAAAGGGGCTACTATGGAACTAAGTCACTGAAATTCACTACCTTCAATCAGCCATTGAGACAAGTATCAATGGAGTTATTTCTTCTATACTGAAAAGCAATTAAACATAAGGAAAATCTGTTTGTGGGCTCGGGATGCAAACAATTAGTCAAGCAATATACTATGAATTTCATTAAAAGACAATATTTCAAACCGTAACTCGTTTGGAGGGTTACTGGCATTATAATCCCAATTCATTATCAATATTATATGGATAAAGTTTCTTCTTAATAAATGTTCATAAATCTATGATTGTACCCTATCTTGAGAAAATATTGTCAAATAATGAAAACACTAAAATATTTTTCAGAAAATCTCAGCTTTTTCAATTACTTTAGGTACCTGAAAATAAAAAAATATTTATTGATCCTCTTCCATAAAGACAAATAGAACTATGCCTTGTTGTCATGGATCCTCTCACTTCACACTAAATACTTCAAATTTAATCAAGATTCAATGATCAGACCTATAAGCATTGGAAACTAATCCTCCCCACTTTGGATTATTCTTAAAGGCATAATATTCAAAATCCTAAAGTAACAATAATGCCTTCTTTTTCGACCTAAGTTCATATCATCGAGAAGGCCCTGGCACTGCACTGCCCTCGGAAGGGGTATGCTGTCCTGCTGAACAAAGGATAAACCTTCAGCAATATTTCAGCTCTTTAGATAATTGCTTAAACTGTGAGCAATTATGATGTGCTAGGAGTTATTCTCAACCTTCAGATAAACGAGAACAAAATAAAACCTGACATTTCGATAGCGACCTTTACTCGTTTTCGTGACGGAATAGTCAATCCAAACTATGAAAAAGCTGATGCAGTACTGAATCATTTTAGGGTTTTTGCAATATAAAGTTTCCTACAGATTCCACAGTTCGCCCTCCGCAACATTTACGGGCAGTACTTCAAGGACCGACTCATCTTTCTGCTGGACTTACTCAACCTACAATACGACCCCAAATTAATTCATGGCAGATCGAAAGCAATTTATATGAGGAAAAAATTTATTGATGTTTGGAATGTTGCCGGAAAAATGGTAACCTTAAACTCAAATATATTCCTCTAGTCTAATAGTTGGGAAACAGTCGATAAATAGCAAATCCGAATGACCCGTACAAGAATTGACTGCATTCTGCCAGAATAGTTCTTTCAGGCACTCGTTCAGTATAAGGTTTCCTTTCGAAAACAAGTTGCCTACAACCAAGCTAAGGATTGGGTCTCTGTTGATGATCGTCAGGGCCCTGATCTTATCCCCAGAATCATCCATCAGGTCTGGCTTGGCTCTAGCATTCCTCCTGCCAAACAGTATTTCATTGACAAAACGAAAAAAATATACCCTCAGTATTAAATCAAGGTATGGAGATAGCATAATCTGTCTCTTGAACTCTTCCCCAACACCTATGACCGCATCCAAACACTACTTGCCTTCAACAAACGCAGCCCTTTCAATAAGCTCGCTTCAGTTACTGACATTATGCGTCATGAAATTTTATACCGGTAGGGTGGCTTTTGGAAAGATGCAGGAATGAACCTCCTTCGTCCTATTTTTGATAAATTCAGGAAGTTCAAGTTGGCTCTTCCAACTGATCGCCTCTTTAGATACAGATGGCTGCAAGGGATGTGTTTTTTCGCAAACATGCCAGGATATTAAAATATGTATCGGATAAACAATTATCGAAATCTCAACAGAATGCGGATCTACGATAATGACGCCATGAATATAGCTGGTCCTGTTGACTTCAGACAACTTTTATTTGGTTAATAGGAATATGAAACTGACATATTGATAATGCCATACTAAACCTTTTATCCTGGACAGATAATCCAACACCCATAAGAGGATCTTTGCACTAAACCCAAGAGTGAGCTGAGAGAAGGTGAGCAATACTAGATCTAGTAAAACGGCTGGATTTTGGTGGAAAATTGTGAATAGTACTATCCTTACGCCTATGCTATCGAACACAATCGGTACGGGAATACCTGGCAGACAAGAAAATATAAATTAAAATCATGATATGTATAATGTATCTCTTTGTTGATCATATTCATGCATTCAATCACTCATTTGACAGTCAACCATGTTGGGATTATTAGGTTTGTTCAATGGATGCATTCTGAAAGATTTTGTCTCTGATTTAAGATTAATGAGTCTCTTGTTGACAAAAGTGGCTTCAATCGCATAGGCAGGTATCTTTCTCAAAAGGTAGGACTTATTCTCTTTGTTGGCGGCAAAACAAACATGATTGTTGAGATGGAAATTTACATTGACAAACTTGGTCATGATAGATCTCATGATATCAAGCATACCCCATTACTCTTGGTAGGTGGGGCCGATATGGATTTCCATGGCGATCTGCTCTATCAGGTCTAATTTCTCGGTCGGAAAATACTTCAATCCTTCCCATTCTCCTCCCTCACAATCCATCTTTATGAACACGTTTTTTCCTGTTAAATTACTCTCCTTCAGCATATCCTCCAATGTATAAAAAGTACGGTGTTGGCTAATTTCAGTCTCAGCTCCAATGCATGCATAAATAAAGTGGTTATTGTGATTATTGCTGGAGCATTATGGTTCTTTTGGGTTTGTGCAATCGAATTGGTAGTTAGGAAAAGGATGAATGGTGGTCAGCTAGCAGCCAAAGTTGTCGACCCCGTTGATGCCGAGGTTGATCATTCCTTGGGTTTACTTGAAGAGATTGCTGCAAAGGAGGTAGCCTCCATCTGGCATGGTGTCTTCACCAACTCTCTCAAACTGACAATCCGTGTCCTGAGTCAACACATGTGTACATTGTACGGCTTGAGTAAAGAGATGAGTTCCTAATCGAATCGTGCAAGATCCTTGTCTACAACTTTTGTCGAGTTATACACATCACCAACAGTGGGAACCCCAAGAGTTGGGTAACAAAATTTAGGAAGGGGCTTAGTTGTTTCTTGTTGTGATAGTTATTGAAAAGGATTTTCTTTGCCAATGTTGAGGAGAAGTAAGGTTAGAAGACAGATGACGACAAGCATCAAAACTATGATGGCCCAATTTTGTTTTTCGATTGTTTTTGAGCGAATAGCTTGGTTAGGTGGGATACTACTTTAACTTTGCCAAATTTGGCTCTATAATGTCTAGCTATTTCGGACCATCATGAAGTCCCCTTTGTTATTCTAACTTGTCATCAAATAATATAAACAAATGTTCATCTATGAGATAGACCCTCCAAGTAGAACAAAGAACAAAATAAACAATATTTAACCTCAATGATAAAAAAAAATCAAGTTCAGGTCTGATAAAAGCACCATCAAATAACTTGCACTGTTTGTTGTTGACTGATAATATTTAAAACTGATGAGCGGGTAAGGGGCACATACCCACTAGTTGCAGGAGGTAGGAGGATCAGATTCTTTCTCAGCTGACGTTGGCTATCCTGTCGAGAACCGAAAAGGAGTTGTTCCATCAAAGAGCATAAAGCTATATGCAGTGGCAGCGATCGGACTCATCTTAATCATTTATCTCGCCTTCTACTTCAAGAAACAATACGACATAAAGATGACAGACAACGATAATCACCGACATGATGGCAGGACTTTCACATACCCAACTGTAGGCATCCCGATACCTGGCCAAACATACAACGCCACCAAGGTAGCAGGAGAGGATTTGATAAAATTCGATGAAGCCTTCCTCTAACTATTTAAGCCATACAATGTAAATAGTGTGTTATAAAGGACACAGATTGCGAATATGCCAGATATGGGGATAATTTGATCTATGGGGGTGAGGGAGGATATCTCACCTGCAAGAATTGGATCAACCACAGCCAAGGGTTGATTAACATCGGGGTCAACGGCTTTGATGATTTTGGATGTCGGGTTTCAGCCTAAGGAAAGTTCATCAATGAACAATACGATTGTATTAACCCTACAGAAACTGTCTGCCCTTAGAACGGATTTCAAAATCACATGCATGCAGTTTGCTTTGGCACAACTGACGAGTAGCACTACGGGCAAAAATATCAAACCTTTTAGTCTATGCTTAAAGAAACCCATCTTGAAAACAAGTATGTCTTCATGAAAATTGACTGTGAAGGATGTGCTTATCCTGGTCTGAAGTATCTTCCGACTCACTTGTTAGACAATGTCGACCAGATAGTCGGAGAATGGCACCTTGGTCACATTTATAAGGAGGAGTGGGGCATGTTGGATATTTTCAGAACGTTAACTTAGAAGTTCGTGGTCGTTAATGTGCACATGACCAACTTTGCCTGCTTTGAGGAGCCACATTATCATCGTAAACTTGAGGCTGCTGCAGTTGAGTATACTTTAGTCAACAAAAGGCTCATCAAAAAAAAATCGGAATCACGTTCCTGGAAGACAAATCCTCTAAACAGGCCAAACCTGGAGGGTGCCAGGGATTGCCAAATATCTGAGAAATGATTAAGATTATCATTGTATAAGCTTTCATAGTCACAAGCCTTTTCATTCAAATATTTAAACATTTTAATTCAACATGAGTTAACATCATAACCCACAGATAGAAATTCCTCAAGGAGATAGCTTTTCTGATATTCGAGACAATCAAATGGGGAGTTCTGGATCAGAAGAATTTCAGTCAAGCTATCCTGAGAATTACCCTCACTAAAGAATGAAGGCATCAAGAATCGTTATAAAAAATATAATCACAAGACAAACTGTTTCCTTGTTTTTATTATTGCTCTGCTGCTGTGGCTTTTTGTATGAATATCTGCAAAAAAGTGAACTAGAAAATCAACTCGAAAATAAGCGCAGATAAGAATATATCAAATCATTCGGCTCAACAATAGAAGCAGACAATGAAGGACCAATTTTACCAAAAATACTATGGTTATATACTGAATATGATCTAAAGGCATAGAAGATGGTAGAACAAGTTCTAGGACACTACTTGATTGAAAAAGCAAAATAAAGTGGCTGGGAAGTCAAGCTTGCAGACTCCTGGACAGCATATTAATATATCAGTGAAGAGACAGCAAAATTAGTGACCTATGCCAGGCAGAACCAGAAAATATCAGAAAAGGTTGACGATCTATTAAGATATGCTCTTATAATGGATAATGGAGGGTTGATGATCAGGGTTTCGGAAGCCTTGCCGATAGACAATTTCACCTGGATCTAGGACTACTTTTCGACAAAGTCGAATTCAAATATCTTGTAGAATACTCAGACTTTGCTCTTTTCAGGTCCTGATTACTAAACAAACAAGGTTGAATATCAAGATTTCATGCTGGTCGCTACAAAAAAAGCGAAACTTGTTCGCTTTATCTTTAATGCACTGTGCTACATTACATCAACAGGAAAATTATAGTTGCCTTAACTCAGAGATGCAATATGGATTGACTCAAGAGTTAACTCAACTTCGGTCAAAAATTTATCCAGAGTTCTTCTACGCTCCTTTTTGAAAACCCTTACTCCAACTTATTTTAAATCTCATGTCCTTCAATATACCTCTCTTATTGAAACTAGTCCCGATTGCAGAGACAAAACCGTTGCACTTTTAGCTAAAAGTCCATATGAATACATTAAAATTTGTGGAACTCCCAGTTATTTCATTCCTCTTCATGTATAATTTCATAGAGTCAAGTTAGAATAAGCCTTAGAAAAGTTGATTGATGAAGAAGAGCTTGTGGCCCATCCTTTGAGCTATTGGAAATCACTGATGATGACACCATACAATCAGCAATTGTTTGAACATGTTCAACCTCGTCCTATTCATTATTGTGTCTTGGATGCTCATCCATCATCTAATTTTCAACAGCTTTCAAACAGCTTGGAAAATTTAAAAAAACAAACATATAAAAATTGGACAGCTGTTTACTTCTATGAGAGTGGTAATTCAGGTTAAAGTGCTGAGTTTGTTGAAGATCAGCACAAAAAGGGGGTTAATATTATTCTATCGGAAAGTTCCTCTTCTATTGGCCGCAACTATGAACTTGGAATTGTAAAATATTGTCCTAATAAATCATTCGTAGTGATTTTAAGAAGATATGAAAAATTAAGTAGCGAACATTCTCTCGAGGATCTGATTCCTTCAATTCAGCCAAGAGATGTTCTGGGAGCCTATGTATCTCTGAATATATCAGGGAGAGTAACATAAAACAGGAAAAAGTATCAAGACTATAACAAGATGTAATATAGTGCTCTTAATCCAAAATATGACGATTTGAACTCTATATTGAATCATCTGAGAGTTTTTCATTCCGACAACTACAAAATAATTCCTCAATTCGATATCAAATCTCCTTAAGGAATCTATACTAACGACCGTTTCGTCTTTCTTGAGCATTTCATCTACTACACGATCAGAACTCCGGCTTGTAGTGATCATTAAACTCTCAGACATGAACAGCGTGTCAAATGGTTTGTAAAATCAGCAAGATAGTTATATGATGTTCCTTTTCGAATCAATTTTTATAGGAAAGTACTCATTGAGACTCCAGTATAAGATGAGATTGACAAAGAATAGTTAGCTCGGAATAGATTCAAAGAAAAATCTTATAATATGCAATAAAGCATGGACCATTTGGTTCGCAATGGCCAACCTATTGAACATTTTGTTGTTTTTAATCCAGCTCATGATGAACCCTATACCAAAAGAAACAAACCTAATCGAATACCCAAAAAGATTCATCAAATTTGGGTGGGAAAGCCTATTTCTGAGGCTAAAATGGCATTAATAAATATCACCAAGAGTATATACCCTGATTTTTAGTACAAATTATGGGGTAATGAGGATATAACACGTGAAAATTTTCCTCTTTCTTATGATCTCATTCAGAGCATCTTTGAATCTGACAAATATATGCGATACAATAGACTTGCAGTTGCAGCTGACGTTATGAGACATGAAATCTTATATAGAGAAGGAGGCTTCTGGCTAGATACTGAAATGTATATCTTCAGGCGTATATTCGATAAATGGTTAAGTTACAAGGTAGTCAACTCAGGTTTGAACTCTATGAGGCATCGATGGATTGGAGGAATGAGTTGGTACTCAAACGAACCAGGTTACTAGGGGCTTCGAAGAATCACCTCTCACGCTAACACCAACCGATATGATATATTTCAGCAAGAAGTTCTCAGGATAGCAGGCAACTATGATTTTAGGCAATTTATCATAGGAGATGAAGAGTATGATCCCGATATCCTCTACATGAACTACGATACATTCTATCCCACTGATTACGGGTTGGCCGATATAAGTGGAGCAAGGTGTGCTCTTCCATTGCCATAAATTCCCTAAGAAGACGAAATCATCATCAAATACAAGCGAGGGGGAAGCAATTTTGCAATCATTAAAAATTGCGGTAAATACTACCCTTACTCTTATGCTAGAGAAAGTGGAGCAGTCGGAGGAGGAACATGGTTCACTCCCAGATGGTGATTCTGACAATAACAATATGAACCCTTTTTTATCTATTCCATAGACTTGAGTGTATATTTATTCATGGGAGACTAGTGAATACTGCTGGATTGATGGGGCTGTGTCCTGCGAATTTGATAGAAGGTCGATCAATGTCGTTAAAGTAGTCGTTGGTGATGAAGGCATACTTGAAATTGGGAGCACATTATCGAAGGAATATTCGACACTGACATTTGGCCAATGTTGAATGACGTTAAGGAACCATTGTTCTCTCGAATGTATAAAGTAAACTATATAGGAGCAATCAAGCTATTTGGGAATGATACCATCATTGAGTGGCAAGGAATTGAACTCTGTCAATCAAACTTCCTGCACCGACTCTCACACCAGTGATTCTTTTTCCTTGGGCAACGAACTGTCCCTGATGGGCAGCCCCCTCGCTTCCAAAGTTTCTAGAACGGTCCCCTTGGTTGGTCTCGAATCTTATCTGATTCAGCAAATCTCCATGGACAGTGTAAACTTTGTCAATGTACTGACCAGGAGGGGCCTGATAGAATATCTCGTTTGCTCCTCCATTGCCTCCGAACTTAGGTGATTCGACGTATTGACCGTTAGTGACGTCAACAAATAGGAATTGTAGACTGTCTATCAGTGAGCCACATCTTCCACGGACAGCCACCAAGCTAAGGTTGGGACGAATGAATTCCTGAGGATTTCCACCGTTTCCTCCAAAGCGCTGAGACTCTTGATATTGCCCTTGACCTCCCTGATGTCCTCCCCACATGTTCTTTCAATATATTGTATACTCTGCAACATATCTTTTGTCATAAATACTTGCTAAATCTGACGATAAGCAAATAGATAAAATTATTTGTAAATCTTCATTAATAGAGAAAACAAACGAAAACTGTTGTCATCAGATCTAAATAATTTGAGAAAAAGGAGGAAAAATATCCGTTTCCGTTCAAATATCTGTTCGAAAGTATCAAAAGGCTTAGGCTTCTTTCTTTAAGGGGAAAAAACTTCTTGTTGAAGTATAAACACCTACTACAACACGTACTTTTTTAGATTAATGCTATGGATCTATCATTGGCAAGCATGAAAGACAATTCCATCAAGAAGGGCTCCAGCCTTTCCCGTGACTCCTGTGATCCTTCTTCCTTGGACGTCAAAGTGACCGCGATGGTGACCTCTGCCTCCGAATCTACGAGAGCTAACCCCTCCATTACTTTTGACTTCAATGCTTTGGCAAAAATCATTCCACTCCATTTTTATCTCATCAATCCATTCTCCCTCAGGAGCCTGCCAGATGAAGTGATTACCTCCGTGTCCTCCATAAGGAGGTGATTCGACATGTTGGCCAGTGTTTATATCAATGAAGAGAAACTGTATTTGATCGATTGATGCTCCGCATCTTCCTCGAATGCCAACGAGACACAAATTAGGTTGCATAAATTAGAATGGTCCTCCTCCATGTCCTCCCATGTGTTGCGAGGTCATCATTCCCCCATACATTTTCTTTCAATAAAATATATGCAAGATTGTAGTTTCATTCTTCTAATGGTCTAATAAAATCTATAAATGATTCATCTATTTTTTGATGTCCACAACATCCTGTTTTAAGCTTCAGTAGCAGACTGCCTCTCTTGTATCAACACTAGTGCATAATTGAAATATAAAACTACTCAAACTATTTATTAGACCCATACATTTTATTTACATCAAGATCTTCAATGATATACCGATAACTGATCTTCAGCTCTCTTGAATATTACCTTCGCTAAATATTATTTTTTATAAGCATGAAGAATTAGACGAAAATATCAAACCAAAACGTATCTCTACTCTTTTTGAACAAAATAGTCAGAGCGCTATCATACGGAATCATCATTGTTGTATACTTCGATAACCTCTTCCTCAAAGGGATTGGTGTGTTTCCCTCTGCTTGGATTCAGGTAGCAATAATTGCTGGAAATATCGTATTTTCTTAGCTGCTCATCTTCTATGCCTCGATAAAAGGTCCAATAAATGCGCTTATTCTGGCTTCAATTATCCAATTTCTGACAGGAGTCATATATGCGGAATCAGATAGTGCAACCATTGTGACTTTGATGAGTTGCTTTGGAATTATTTCTCTAACTACAGGATAAATGGAACCTTTTTAAAAACTTGAGAGGTGCCTTCTTGGTTTAGATCAAGGTTTAAAATAAGGAAATGAAAGCAGTCGAAATTTGAAATGTCACTTCGCTTTGGGGTGGATCTCCTCAGCTCTGGGAGCTATCTTGGTTGGATACTTTATGAGTGTGGCAACTTCGTACGATGATACAATGATTGTGATCATGAGATTATATGCTGGTCTTGCTCTTCTCAACGCTTTTCTATATTTCTTAATGAGTAGATCTTTCAATCATGTTTAACTCTCAAAACCATCTTAGCAATCTCCAGAAATGTTGACCTAGGACATTATGAATGTGCTCATTTTCGGTTTTTCTTTTGTGATCTGTGGTGTTTCTGACTCTTTCCTTTTACTCAACTTTATTTCCTTCTATCTTGAAGATGAGCTCTTCGTCCCTCTATAAATTGTTGCCCTCTGCATAGCTGTCTTAGTTCTCTTCTGGGGTATCGGGAGCACTTTCAGTCAGTTTTTGTCATCGAGGACTTCTCTAATGTTTATACTTTCTGGCCTTCTAGGGGTGTTGCTGTTTTTCCTTCCCAAAATCAAAAATTTTTATGTCGCCATGGTCATACTCAGTTTGAAATCTTTTCTGCAATTAGCTGAAGAAAGACTCAGGATAAATGTTATAGCCGATAAACTTTCCTCTAGTCAAGCTTAGAGGAGTGCCAACATTGGAAATAATATTTACAAAACCGGCTTAGCTTTTGGTGTTGGCTGGAAAGGATACCTGATGGGCCCTCCCACACCTTTTCCAGGAAATAATTGGGCTTTTTACGTTAGTGGATGTTTGAGGTTGCTTTATATTGTAGTCTTAAGTCTCCTCTTCAAAATTTGCCAGTCAACCCTCAGGTCAGCTGAGCTCATTTCAGCTGACTAGTTCGAATCCGACAAACTCAAAGAAATCAATATAAGTGAGCAGTGATTTATTCAAACATACAGTATGGATTATTTTTTAGAATTCGATTTATGACAGATCAGGTGCTTGTGGAATCATTAACGGCGCGATTGCCAGGTGTTTCCATAACGGTTATGTTCGATGGCGAAAGCATATGGGTAAAGTTGGTCGCAGTTGCTTAACAAATACCAGCCATTGTCTATAAATTCGTAGGATTCACCTCTTACTCTGTCTTTTTTCTTCTTTGTGCAAAGATCATCCTCAGGGTGTTGTATAATTTGCCCAGGATAGAAAGTTTCGTAAGGCATCAAAAGAATATCAGAGTCAAGCTACTCATCTCCTATCAAGAGCTGTCTAAAATCTATAGGACCAGCGATATTCATGGCGTCATTATCGTAGATTCTCATTCTGTTGAGATTTCGATAGTTGTTTATCCTGAGCATGTTTTCATATTTAGGCATGTTTGCAAAAAAACACATACCTTGTAGCCATCTGTAGTTGAAAAGCCGGTCAGTTGGCAGCACCAACTTGAACTTCCTGAATTTATCAAAAATAGGACGAAGGAGGTTCATACCTGCATCTTTCCAAAAGCCTCCCTCCCGGTATAAAATTTCATGGCGCATAATGTCAGTAACTGAAGCAAGTTTATTGAAAGGGCTGTGCTTGTTGAAGGCAAGCAGTGTCTGGATGCGATCGTAAGTAGTAGGGAACAGTTCACGTGTTACATTGTTCTCTCTCCAGACCTTAACTTCATAAGTTGGATACATTTTTTTTACTTTTTCGATAAAATATTGCTTAGCTGGAGGTATACTAGAGCCAAGCCAGACTTGATGAACGATTTTAGGAATTAAGTCAGGACCGTTGCGGTCATCAACAGAGACAAAATCTTTTGCATCATTGTAGACCACTAGTTTTTTAAAAGGAATCTTATGGGATTCAATTTAATTCAAAAAACTCAACGCATCGAAAGAATCTAGTCTTGTTCTTGTTTTTTTTATTTGTTATCGATTTACCTACTCCCAACTGTTGGCTATAATTGTAAAATTTTTCGGCATAACTTTAATTTTTATTGCTATGTTCCACAACTCAGTATTTTTCTTGGCGAGGAAAAAATGTCGAGCTTAAAAATAATGAATATAAGGTGGAAAGCCAGATTGATGTAGATTCAGCAAATCCATCAGAAAAATTAATCTGTCCTCAAAATATTTCCCATAAATATCTCTTAGTGCCATTTGTGGTATTTGAAGGAATGTTTCAATAGCAAACACTCTGAAATAGTTGAGAACTTTGTTGGCTTTGTTAAATTTTGGATTGACTATCCCATCATAATATCTGTTAAAAGTTAACTATCTGAAAGTAGCTTTTTTTATATATCCTATTATGTCAAGATTTACCAAGAGACCTAGTATGTTGTGGGGCCTCACTGCATCAGCAATTTATTGAAAAGCCGCAACTGTGCCGAAGTTTTCCCCTTTGTTGAGCAGAACTGCATACCCCTTTCGAGGACAGTGCCTTGCGAGGGCCTTCTCAATGATATGAACC
>Ga0100402_1001561_pt1 | contig 26448 bp, 29 predicted proteins | sample CryGeyme20150102_FD_80419 | JGI IMG/M metagenome (GOLD analysis project Ga0100402, IMG submission 80419) | Groundwater microbial communities from Crystal Geyser aquifers in Utah, USA - Crystal Geyser metaG 2015-0102 | ecosystem: Environmental > Aquatic > Deep subsurface > Groundwater | place...
ATTCATTTGAATTGCTCTTTTTTGACCAAAACTAGTTGGTTTTGTGGATTTATTTAATAATGGTTTTAAGAATTTCATTTATCTTTCTTTGTATCAATAACTAAGACATCATTGTCGGTTAGTGCTATAAATTTAACAGCATTATTTAAAAAATAATCTACCACAGTGTTAATTTTTTGTGATTCTCTATGGTCTGATCTAAAATGGGGCGCAATACTAAAATCAATTATGCCCAACCCTTTAAAAAGTCTTTGTTTTTTATATCCCTCAGGATCCATATCGGGATCATCAACGTGTTCAATGCCATCTAAATCAGGACTTAACACGCATGATCCAGCACTAAAGCCAGCATAAACAAAATCGTCTTTTTTAGCTAAATCATTAAGAATATTATCAAAACCACTTTCTTTAAAAGCTCGTCTTAAAACAAAGACATTTCCTCCACGTACGTAGACTGAATTAAACTCTTTTAATTTTGTTCTTAATTGTTTTTCTTTTCCAAAGTATTCTTTCAAATCTACAACTTCAACATCTAAGCCAAGTCCAGTAATATCTCTTTTATCTCTTTGAACTGACTTGGTTAACTCAAAATAGTTATTTGTAAAATCAAGGGCATTGGTAATTAGTGCGACTTTCTTATTTTTGGTGACACTTGCTAAAAGATTTTTGAATTTTTCTGGATACTCACCGAGTCGATATGATGCAAGATAAAGTTTCATATCAACAGCATATCATTTTGGTGTCAAAAGGCAAATTCGTCATTGTTACAGTTTGTGTAAGATTGAGCACCTATTATTGATTTACATACACAAAACTGCATATGGTTATTTATAAAAAAATTTGCTTTACTGTTAAATGCAAACAAAAACCCAAAGCGAGTTTTGTAACAAAGTATAAGTATATATAGCAAAATGTAAGGAAATTATGGCTAAAAAAAATAAAACCTTAGCAACTCCAGAAGAAGTGTCCGAAAAGAATGCAAAGAATCAAGCAGTATCAATAGCAATGCAACAAATTGAAAAAGAATTTGGTAAAGGATCTGTCATGAAAATGGGAGATTCTTTAAAGAATATGGCAACAGTTCCAGTTGTTTCAACTGGTTCTTTAGCTCTTAATTTAGCTCTAGGTATAGGAGGATTCCCTAAAGGTAGAATTATTGAAATCTATGGACCTGAAGCATCTGGAAAAACAACTGTGTGTTTACACGCAATTGCTAACGTACAAAAATCTGGTGGAGTTGCAGCATTTATTGACGTTGAACACGCACTTGATCCTTCAAGAGCTAAAGCTATTGGGGTAAATCTTGATGAACTATTAATATCTCAACCAGACTACGGTGAACAAGCATTGGAAATTGCAGAAAAACTTATCCGTTCGGGTGGTGTAGATGTTCTAATAATTGACTCTGTTGCAGCTTTGGTTCCAAAATCTGAAATTGAAGGTGAAATGGGCGATCATCAAATGGGCACTCAAGCAAGATTGATGTCACAAGCAATGCGAAAACTAACTGGAGCAATTAGCAAAACAAATACTTTAGTTATCTTCACTAACCAAATCAGACACAAAATTGGTGTCATGTTTGGCAGCCCAGAAACAACTACTGGTGGTAATGCTCTAAAGTTTTATGCTTCACAAAGACTTGATATTAGAAAGATTGGCAATATTCAAGAGGGTGATCAGATTGTTGGAAGTAGACATAGAGTTAAAGTCAAGAAAAACAAACTTGCTCCTCCATTTAGGGAAGCTGAATTTGACATGGATGCAAATGGCATCTCAATGACTGGAGACGTTGTCGATATTGGGGTCAGAGAAGATATTATTCAAAAAGCAGGAAGTTTTTATAAATATGAAGGAGAAGTACTTGCGCAAGGACGTGAGGCAACTAAGAATTATTTAGAAGAAAATCCTACTTTCTTGAAGAAAGTTCAAAAAGAAATTTGGGCTTCAATAAAAAAAGAAAATAAAATAGAAGAACCTGCAGAAAAATAGATTTGTAACACTGACATTAGACACCTCGAGCTACTCGAGGTGTCTTTTGTGAATTATCATTGACTTGCCACCATTTTGAGAGTACAATGTGGCATGCGCTGAAATCTTCATATAAAAGATAAAGCAAAACATAACTTGAGTATATTGGAAATTAATAAAAAAAAATAAAACATGAATAACACAAAATACAACGCGAGCGACCACATTTTACAGTAAACAACTGTTCATCTAGTGGAGCTATCAATATTAGTGTTAATAATCATTATTCAATAATTACTCAAACTGTTTTCCTTAATCTAAGATTTTAGCAAAGACTTAATAAAATAAGTCGTTATTAATTATGTATATACAGATATAAGTAAGGAACAATATGTCATTTTTTGGAAATTTATCCACGTTGTTTGGAACACAACCAGAGACAAAACAAAATCAAAAACCAGGTCAAAGTGTAGATCAAAACTTTAAAGGTGGAAATAAACCTAAGTTTAAAAAACACAAAAGACCAAAGAAACAACACAACAAGCAAGAAGCTAAACAACAAGTTGTTATTCCAGAAAGTATTCAACAAATTAGACGTGATGCAGAAGCAAAAGCTCGTGAAATTATTGTTGAAGCAAAATCAGAAGCTCTTCAACTAAGAAGCAAAACTGAAAAAGAACAACGTGAGCTTAATAGACAGCTTGAACAACAACAACAAGTATTACAAGCTAAACTAGATCGTATTGATGAAAGATTAGAAGTAATTGGTAATAAAGAAGAAGCTCTTGAAAACAAACGTTTTGAAATTGCTGAACTCAGAAGCAGTGTTAATAAAGAAAAAGAAAAAGTTATTGCTAGATTAGAAAAAGTATCTACTTTAACTAAAGAAGAAGCTAAAGAACAACTTTTTAATCTCTTAGAGAAAAAGCTTAGTAAAGAAATGGCTTTATACATTAGACAAAAAGAAGAAGAAGCTCAAACTGAAGCTGATGATAAAGTTAAAGAAATATTGATCGATGCAATGAAACATGGTGCAACTGATTATGTTCCTGAGTATACAATTTCTGTTGTTACCTTGCCTTCTGAAGATACCAAAGGAAAAATTATTGGTAAATCTGGAAGAAATATTAATGCCTTTGAAAGAAGAACTGGTGTTGATGTTGATTTAGATATGTCTCCAACTGAAGTAAGACTTTCATGTTTTAATCCGGTTAGAAGAGAAATTGCTAGAATATCTTTGGAAAGATTAATTAAAGATGGCCGTATTCAACCAACTAGAATTGAAGAAGTTGTTACTAAAGTAGAAAAAGAAATTGCTAAAGTCACTTTAGAAGCAGGTAAACAACTTTGTCATGATGTTGGAGTCTACAACCTTCCTGTTGAACTAATGAGATTACTTGGTAAATTCAAGTTTAGATTCTCATATGGTCAAAACTTAATTGCTCACACTTTGGAAGAAACAAAAATTGGTATCAAAATTGCTCATGAACTTAAGCTTGATGTTAATGTCGTTAAACTTGGCTGTTTACTTCATGATATTGGTAAAGTTTCTGAGGAAGAAGAAGGTTCCCACGTTGAACTTGGTATCAAAATTGCAAATAGATTCAACTTATCTCAAGCAGTTGTTGATTGTATTGCTCAACACCATGAAGATGAGCCATTCTCTGGCCCTGAACAAATGGCAGTATATATAGCTGATGCAATTTCAGGAGCTCGTCCAGGTGCACGTTACGAAAACTATGATGAATACGTGAAAAGATTAACACAACTCGAAGAAATTTCTACTCAATACAAGGAAGTTAAACAAGCATATGCTATTCAAGCAGGTCGTGAAGTTAGAGTTCTATTGGAACCGGAAAAGTCTAAAGATGAGGATGTTAAAGTCTTAAGTCTTAAGATTAGAGATGAAATTAAAGAAAAGATGACATATCCTGGTACAGTTACTGTTACAGTAATCAGAGAAACACGTGGATCTGAGATAGCTAAATAGTGTACAATTTTAGGAAGAGAAAAATATGAATAACATTTGGTTAATTGTTCAAGCTGTATTATCTGTACTTATCATTGCCTCAGTTTTATTACAAACACAAGGTGGTGGTTTGGGCCAAAGTTTTGGTGGAGGCTCTGGAAGCTATCACACTAGACGTGGACTCGAAAAAGTACTTTACAACGCAACAATTGTACTTATTGCGTTATTTGCGGTTGCTTCAATTGCAGCACTTATAACAAAATAATTCTAAATACAAAGGAATAGATGAGAAAATTGTATTGGTATTTAACAACATATGCCAAAAAACATGGTTTTGTATTTATTGCATCTATAATTTTTGCTATCGCAATCTTCTCTTTTGTTGTTCCATCTTTACTTTCTGTTCTAGAAAATAAAAAAACTCACTATGTTGGTTTAGTTGGTGATTATAATATTGATACTCTCCCGATTGATGTTACTGGAAAACTAAGTGCTGGACTAACAAAAATAACCGAAGATAACAATGTTGAGCCATTTCTTGCAGCAAGATCAAGTTCTGAACAAGATGGAAAAACATACAGGTTTATTCTTAAAGAAAACATCTTTTTTAGAGATGGACGTGAACTAACCACTCAGGACATTAACTATAATTTCCCAAATGTAGAAACAATCATCACTCCAAATGATATTGTGTTCAAACTACAAGATTCATTCGCTCCATTCCCAGCTGCAGTTACAAAGCCTATTTTAAGAAAAGAGGAAGAAACCTATAAACTCATTCTTTCTAGACCAACATTAATTGGCGTTGGGCCATATACACTCAAAGACTACAAAATGATTGGTAATAGAATTTCTGAAGTAGTTCTTGAAAGTAAAGATGAAAAATATATTTACAGATTTTATCTAACTGAAAAAGATGCTGTAACTGCTTTCAAACATGGACAGGTTGATGAACTCCCGGAATTATCTCAAGATTATGGATTTTCAAATTGGACAACAACAACCATTGATAAAGAAGTTGATTATAGTAAATATTTAGCAGTTTTCTTCAACCTTAGAGACCCAAAATACACCAAAAATCTTAGACAAGCACTCTCATATGCAATAGATAAACCAAACAACGAAACAAGGGCCTTAGGACCTATTAACCCTGATTCTTGGGCATACTTACCGGCATTAAAATCATATGATAAAGATATTGAACGTGGTATTGAAAGATTAATAGATGAACCACCACAAGAAAAACTAGAACTAAATTTAACAACGACATCAACTTATCAACCTGAAGCAGAAATTTATATTCAAGAATGGGAAGAGTTTGGTGAAAAATCAGCTGAAAGTTGTCAAAGCTCAAATGATATAGAAGATAAGTCTTTATGTGAAAATATGAAGATTAAAGTAAACTTAAAGGTAACTAACTTCCCTGATACAAGCAATTTTGAAATGCTTTTAATTGGACAAGAATCACCATCTGATCCTGACCAATATCAATTATGGCATTCAGGTGAAAGCACTAACTTTACTGGCTATAAAAACACACGTATTGATAACTTACTTGAAAAAGGCAGACAAACAACTGACTTTCAAGGTAGAAAAGAAATATATCAAGAATTTCAACAATTTTTCTTAGAAGATGCACCAGCTATCTTCATTAGACACTTAGAGAATTATAATATTAGTCGATAGATTAATATTCAGAATCATTAAATTCATAATCATCTAATAAAGTTTTATTTAAATCCCACAAAAGATCGTTAACTTGAATATGTTCTGGAATTTCTAATCCATATTTATCAACAATTTCATTTATAGCATTAGTTGTAGTTGTAAGTAACTCAAGTCTGACATCAAATCCCTGTTTATACACTCCATCAATAATATCTTTTTCAATTTGATCAGTATCATATTGAGGATTTTCCTGATCATCAAAAACTGGATATGCATACACTATACCCAATACACTTTCATTTTTTTGACTTACAATAAACCAAAAATGTATTTTATTAGATGGTTCTAGTTCATTTAGTGCTTCTTTAAAAGCTTGAAATGAAAATGTTCTAATATTATCAAATTCTTCCCAAGGTAATATTACTTCTTTTGCCAATTGAAAAGGTAGGTCTTCAACTGGTTTTAATTCAACCATTAAATTTCCAAGTTTTTCTATAATTGATTTTGAAACTTCATCATAAGTCTTATTTCCATTTTTTTCTTCTGCCACTATTGTTTTAAGACCCTCAAATATTTCATCTGTATGCTCATCAAAATAATCTGGTAGTTCAATCTCACGTTGTTGACCATCTTCAAAAACAATTAGCTGCCAAAAACTATATAACTCAGCAAAAGATATCTGATAATTTTTATCAGAATTATTTTCACTAATTACAACTTTAAATAGACGCTTACCATCTACAATTGTATCAATTATTTCAATATTAACTTTTGAATTAACTTCATCTTCAAGATTAGGACCATCTTCTTGATTCAATATCATATATTACCCTTTCTAATTCTCTTCAGGTATAACTAACCACAATAAAATATATGGTAATATTCCTGGCAAACCACCAGGCATAAGTAATAATACCCAGAATACTCTTACAAGAGTTACATCAACTTCAAAATAGTTAGCTAAAGCTTGTGCAACTCCACCAATTTTTTTACCTTTTTTAGGTAATAATAGTTTTTTGTTTTTCATAATTAATACAATATACCATTTTAGATAATTATTTTAGACTAGAATGACTTTGATAATAATAATTGATACAATTTAATTAATGAGAAAATTAAAAGAAGAAGAAAATCTTGAACATATCTTTCCACTTACTGATATAGTTCCAAGAATATCAGCTAAACAAAAAAAGTCCATATATTCTGAGAATGGACTTCATCGATATGATTTTATCCTAAATACAGGAGAAGTAGTTTCAAGACATATTAATTCAATTTTAAGATTATATGTAAATGGAAGAAGGTCACCAACTTTTGAACCATACTGCCATGGACTTTTTGGCTACTGGGCAGAATCAGTAGATGATATTAAAAAAAATCCAGTTAAATTTACTAGATTACCTTTGTACCAAGTAGTACTTCCAAATACTAATCAAGTAGTTGATTCTCAAAGAAGTTTGGAGCAATATTTTTATTCAACTAATGGAAACAACTATCCATATGATTTAAAACTTAAGCTAGTGGGCGGTTCGCCATTAATTATGTTCAAAAGTAATGGGTATCCATCGGGTCTAACGATTCTTAATGGAAAGCTAAGACTAGTTTCAACTCCATTAAAAGGCATTAATCAACAAGGTGATTTATTGTTTAGCGTATGTTCTGATAAGTCTGAAATGAGTAAAGCAACATCTTTACCAGCAATTTGTCTATTGGGTCAAGAACTAACTTTTTCAAATAAAACAGAACAAGCACTCACAATGATGCTTAAAAAAGCATCTAATAAAAATTAAATTATAATCTTCTAGCTTTTTTACGAAGGTATTCAAATCCTGCAATTAGGTAATACTTTGCACTAAGTGCAATATCATGAGCGGGTAAATATGCCACTTCATCGCCACCAAATCCTTTTTTAAATAAGCTTACCCCAGCAAACCTATGATCTTTAGCATCTTCAGGAGCAATTCCCCAAAAGTTATATTTTAAGCAAGATCGTTTCTTTGCCTCTTTAATTGCTGCCCATTGGCAAGCATAACTGCCGGGAAGCTTTCTGTTTTCATCAGTTGAAATACCATAATGATATACAGCCTCATTATTATAAAAAAGGATAAAAGCTGAAGCTAATAACTTACCCAGATTATATGAATGAAATAATAAAACTTGGCCATCTCTTGCAAAAGCTTTGAACTGTTCATGTAAGAAGTCATAACCAAATGGAACAAAACCGTGTTTTTGAGCTAGTTCTAATTGATTATCATAAAATGATTTAATATCTTTTGGATCACTTGTTTGTTCAACTGTTATTCCTAGTTTGTCGCATTTTCTAATTGAAGATCTGTGATTTTTTCTCATTTGAGCTAATAATTCATCTTCTGTATTAGTTAAATCTAATTGAAGTGTTAAATCTGCTGTAAGGTGCATCTGGGCAGTTATTGCCCCAACTTTTGCAACTTTTTTTAATAACTGATTAGACTCAATTTCTTGAGGTCTAAATCTTATAAAATCTAATTTTTCTTCTTTTGCTAGTTTTTTTATTTCACTGAAAACAAAGTTAAAAAGTTCATCATTATTCCAATCCATTATTGGACCACCAGCTATTGTAAGGTAGTTGCCTCTTTTTGCTCTTTCAATAATTAGTTGAGCTAAACCAGCTACATTTTGAGAATCTAAAAACAATAATCTTATCACTTTCTTTCCCAAAGCATGGTGAAAATCACCCCAATTAAAAGATTGTAAAAAATTTGCCTCCCGAAATTGCTTGATAGCAGATTCCCATTCCTCTTTAGTTACTTGTTCTTTAATAGTTAAATTCATTATTTCCCTAGAGCCTTATTAATTACTTTGCAAATTCTATGAACTTTTTTTAAATTCATTTCTCTATGAGTTGGTAGATTTATTACTTGAGTTGCTAATAACTCTGCATTAGGACAACTTGCTTTTTGATATGTTGATTTACATTCAAAACTACCACAATCAACAGCTTTTCTATACCATCTGTCAGAAACATAGATATTGTTCTTTTTTAGAGCTTTGACAAGCTTAGAAACTTGTTTTTCATCGCTGCATCTTATGCTAAATCTTAAGTTACTAGCACTATTTAATTGATTTTTAGTAGCAAGAAATTTTAAACCTGATTCTTCAAGTAGTTTGTAGTACTCCAAAGCCATTTCTTTTCTGTGCTTAATTTGATGTTCTAAACCTTTAAATTGTAATAATGAAAGTTTTGCATAAGCTGGATGCATGAAAGTGAGATCATCTGTTTTACTTTTTATTGGTGAACCAAGTAGACCAACGGATTTTACTATTTTTAGAATAACTTTTCCTAATATAAAATGATGAGTTCTTCTAATAAATGAAGTAATATCTGGATAGATAAGATCTTCATAAACATATACAAAAGATATTTTGCCGACACTAGATTTTAAATATGATATCTTTTCACTTATTTCTGGATTACTATTTCGAAAAACGACTGCTCCCCCAGATATTGCATCAATAATTTTATCTCTACCAAATGAGAAAATAACCGCATCTGCACTTACTCCTAATTGCTTGCCTTCTTTATCAAAACCACCAATTGATTGTGCTATATCCTCAAATAATAATACTCCATTATCATTGCACCAATTTCTAATTGACACCGTGTCTGCAGGGATACCCAAACTATGTTGAATTAATACAGCTTTAGCTTGAGGATTTTTCTTAAAAACTTTATCTAAATTATCTACAGATAAATTCGTAGACTCTTGTGATATATCAACATAGATAGGTTTCATTCCAGCTCTTAATATGCCTTCTTCAACAGCATAACAGCTAAAAGCTTGGGTAATAACTTGATCGCCTTTATTTAATAAAACTGTACATGCTGCTTGAATAGCATCTCTGCCCTTATGTAATGTTAAGATTTCAGCTTTACCTGAAACTAATTTGTACTTACCAAAGTAATCAAAAAGAATCTTTTTTTCAAGTTTTTGAATATCAGATTTTCTTGATCCTAAAATACTATATAAACTTGTAGACACAAACTTAATTGAATAGTTTGAACCTAAGCTGTTAAATATTGACTGGCCCATGAAGGCATCCTTCCTTCAATAATTAATAAGTCATTTTCATCTAATGATGAGATGACTTCTTTTAATTGATCACTTGTAGTGAGTAACTCATCAGACCATACTGATTTAAAATCAGCTTTACCAGCTTCACCAACATAAATAACTTTATCAAAGACCTTCTTAGTTTTTTGGGCTAAATCCAAATGAACTTCTCTAGAATCTTTTCCAAGATCAACAATTCCTGGGCTAATTAAAACTTTTTGACTTGCTTTATAAGATTTTGCTAACTTAATCATTGCTTCAAAACCTTTTGGATTTGAAGTATCACCATCATCAATAACTTTAACTCCATTTGCTAAATTATAAGTTACAATGAATTTTTCATGAGGATTAAAGGATTCAATTGCTTCAATGATACTTTCTTTTTTCATATCAAATTGTAAAGCTGTAGTAATTACCATGTGAACTATTTCAACATATTGTGCCCCTACAAGTTGAGTCTTAACAACTGACTCTCCCCATTTAAACTGAAGCTTGGCTTGATCATCAATCCTAGCATTAGAAATTTTTATCTGTCCCAACTCTGGTTTAACTTGGATTAATTGTGCTTTAGAATTACTTTCATCATAAATTCTTTTTGTCTTCTCATCATAGCAATTGCAAATTACTTGAGAATTTTTAGCTAAACTAGAAACCAATTCAGCCTTGGCTTTAATAATATCTTCTAATGTTCCAAATAATCCAACATGCTGATTGGTTAATCCAGTAATGATTGCTAAATTAGGTTTAACCCATTTTGTTAATTCTTTAATCTCACCTTTTTTATATGCAGCATACTCAATAATAGCAATCTCTTCATCCTTATACCCTCTAACAATACTATTTGCCACAGAATACTTTGTGTTAAAAGACTTTGGAGTTTTAAAAACAGAATACTTTTTTGATAAGACATGATTAAGTAATAATTTAGTTGATGTCTTGCCGTAACTACCAGTGATACCAATTATTTTTGGTTTTTTTCTATCAAGAATTTTCTTTGCTTGAATCAAGCGTTTATATGTTTGAAGATATGCTAATAGCGCAGTTGGTAATGCGCTAATCATTGCAAATAGTGGAATAAAGATTAAAAAAATAAGTGCAACTAAAATAAATAAAATTAAGTTGTACCAAAGCGGATAAGGATACCAATTTAACAAGAATTCTTTACCAATTATGTTGGCATAAGAAAAATATACAAAGGTAACAACCACAAACAGTATTGACATTAATATTGATCTAGCAGTAAGTTTGGGTCTTTTTAGTCCAGTTCTAGTAAAATCATTTTTCTTGGGAATAATTCTAAACAATTCTTTAATTCCTTCTGATGAAATTAAATATAACAACAATCTATCCATTCGATATTCTTTTTGTTGTAAAACTCCAAGCCATCTTAATGAACGAACAAAAAAAGAAGCTATTAAAAATAAAAATATTAATGATGTCTTCATTTCAAAAAGTCTCCAATTATTTTTGCCGTTTCTAGGATATGTGTAAATTGTGGAGCATGCCTTGCTCCTTCAATTATATGTAGTTCGCTGTTCTTAATTTTTGAATTAAAAACTTTTGCAAACTTTAATGGAGTTACTGTATCATTCTCACCCCAAATAATCAGTGTAGGCGCCTCTATCTTATCTAACTGACTTGTAACTTCTGAATTAATAACATTGGCCATTGTCTGTCTTTGAATTGGATCTGCTTGAAAATAATCTTTTTCCCTTGCTAGTTTGTATAAAAATTTTCTAAAGACTTGGTGTTTAAATATAGTTTTACCAATTTTAGCAGCAGTTCTAAAAACATATCTCTTTATGACCTTTTTAAGGCTTTTATCTATCATACCCGAACTATCAATTAAGATAATCATTTTTACTCTGTATAAATATCTGGAAGCAAACATACTTACAATTTGTCCACCAAATGAATGTCCAAGAAGTATTACTTTCTCTTTTGGCAATTGGTTTTCCAACCAGACAACATAATCATTTAAGCTCCAAACTTTATCTAACTTATTGGTAAGTCCTGGAATTGCTAAGAAATTAGTTTCATACCCCAGCTCGCTTAATAGCTTTCTAAACTCATGCCACTTCTTTTCATTTTCAGAATCGATTGCCCAACCATGTAGTATGTATATAGTTTTTTTCATATCTTTATCCATCTAGTATCTCAGGAGATAGCAAAAGATTCAAGATTTGTATCAGTAATTTTCAAAAGGGGTTGAAACTTTACCACATCTAAGTATACTAATGAGGTTATGAAATCAAAAAAAAATCTTTTAATAATATCAAGTGTTATACTAACATCTGCTCTAATGTTTTCAGGTTGTACTGATCCAGCTGAAAAAGCTCAACAGGATCTCAACCTCACTGACATAGAAATCACTGATTCCAATACAGGTGAATCATTAAATAGCAATCAAACACAAGAATTAGAAGGCACACAACTTAATAATTTAGAGGACACTCAAGAAAGGGCTCCAAAAATGCCAGAATATAAAGAATTATCAGACTTTAAAGTAATTGATGCTACACAAGCAGTTTTTGAAACAACTAAAGGAACTTTAGTTATGGATCTTTACAGAGACAAAGCCCCACTAACTACAGCAAATTTCCTTAATTTAATTGATGAAGGCTTCTATGATGGCATTGTTTTTCATAGAGTTATTCCAGGATTCATGGCTCAGGTTGGAGATCCTCTTACAAAAGATCCTTCAAAAGAAGCAATGTGGGGAACAGGCGGACCTAAGTATAAAATCATGGATGAGTTCGATCCAGAATTAAGACACGATAGTGCTGGTATACTTTCTATGGCTAACTCAGGACCAAACACAGGTGGAAGTCAAATTTTCATTACTTACGAAGCAACTCCACATTTAGATGATGTTCATGCAGTTTTCGGCAAATTAGTTGAAGGTATGGATGTTTTAGAATCTATTACTAAGGGTGATAAGATCACAAAAGCTTCATATAGATAAAAAATGAATAAAATTATCGCTGGCATATTAAGCCTGCTTCTAATCTGCGCTTTAATATTAGCGATAGTTTTTGCTCTTAATTTTTCAACAATAAAAGAATTTAGCAATAGTTTAATTTCACTGACTGATCAAAACCATGATTCAGAAAACATTATATTTGATTTTAATAATGTTGATATATTTATTAATTCTACTAAAAAATTAGCTGATAATAAAATAATTAAATCTTTCTTAAAACCTGAACAAAGAGAATTTATTGAGGCAATTAACAAAGTTATTCCTGAGTTTCAAACTGTTCTGAATGAGATAATTGTTGATGAACAAAAATGGATTGTCATTTATCAAAATAGCAATGAAATTAGACCAACGGGTGGTTTCATGGGCTCATATTCAATTATTGAAATCAATAAAGGCAAATTAATTTCTATTAATACCGAGGATATCTATGATGCAGATGGTCAATTCACTGGCTACTTTCAAGCACCCAGTGGCGTATCAAAATATTTGAGTAGTGGAAAAGGTCTTAGACTTCCAGATGCTAATTGGCATGTTGATACAACAAAAAGCGCAGAGCAAATTTTACCTTTCTATGCACTAGGCAATAAAACAAATATTAAAGGAATAGTTTTTGTGAATTTAGACTTTGCTAAAAAACTTATTAAATTTATTGGACCTATTAATTTACCAGACTACAATACCATTATTACTGAAAACAATATTGATGAAGTTTTAAGAAGTAGACGTGATGATTTCTTCCCAGGAAGCACTCAAAAAAAACACATGCTTTCTCAGCTACTTACAAAAGTTAGAATTCATATTCTCTCTCTTAATCCAGAAATGATAATTAGACTTAGTAATTTAATTACAGATGAAATTCAAAATCACAATCTGCAATTCTATTCAATCAATGATCAAATTGATCAGGTTTTTGATAAGTATCAAATGAGACAAGAAGTTGAACTCAAAAATAATACAGATTATATCTACTTAGTTGAATCCAATGTTGGAATTAATAAAGCAAATAAACTTATTAATCGAGAAGTCCAGTTAAAAAAAGAAGATAACTCACTTAAAGTTAGCATAAACTTGACAAACAATAATGAAAAACCAACACAATCTAAATTATCACAGTTAACTGAGATCGTAGATAATCACAATGCTAGTGATGAAGCTAGAGTTAACAATCATTTAGCATATATTAACTACCAAAGAGTGCTTGTTCCTCAAGAGTGGGAACTAAATTCAATCAATTATCAAAATAATGAAATTTTTGAATATGATAATGAAATAGTTGAAGTAGGTAATGACAAATTTCAACAAATTGGCTTCCTAATCACTCTTTTAGAAGAAGAATCTTCAGATTTGAATCTTTCATTTACTACTAATTCTCAAAATGATTCTATCTATATACAACATCAACCTGGGCTACCTGCAACAAAATATATTCTAGAGTATAATCAGAATAAACAAGAATATACTTTAGAAAATAATCAGATAATTAATTATCCATAAGAAAACTATGATTTTAGATAAAGAAGAACTAGCAATTATTGATCAAGCAAATGAATACTTAGATTCTATAAATTATTATGATCTTGAAACACAATTAAATGCTACAGAACAACTTACTTTTGATCCGAGCTTTTGGCAATCAAAATCTGCACAAAAAACAATGAAAGAAATTTCATTAATTAAAGAGAAAATTAATGATTACCAAACTATAAAAAAATTTATTAATGATATTACTGCATATCAAGAACTACTAAATGAATCACAAGATGAAGAAAATATAGAACTTAAAAATGAGCTTCAAAAATCTCTTGGTCAATTAAACAAACTTAACAAAGAATTACAACTCAAACAATATTTGAGTGGAAAATATGATAGTTATTCAGCAATTCTTTCAATCCACTCAGGCCAAGGAGGTACTGAGGCAATGGATTGGGCAGAAATTCTCAAACGTATGTATTCTAGATACTTTGAAAGAAAAGATTGGAAAGCAAGACTTGTAAGTGAGTCACGCGGTGAAGAAGCTGGCATTAAGTCTGCTGAGTTTGAAATTGAGGCAAACTATGCATATGGATTTCTAAAAAATGAACAAGGAACACATAGGCTTGTCAGACAAAGCCCTTTTAATGCAGATAACTTAAGACAAACATCATTTGCCCTTGTTGAAGTATTACCACTAATTGCAGAAAGTGATGATGAAATACAGATTCCAGACTCTGATTTAGAATGGAATTTTTCAAGAGCCGGTGGAGCTGGTGGACAAAATGTTAACAAAGTTAATACTGCTGTAGAACTCACTCACAATCCTACTGGCATTACTGTTAAATGCCGTGAAGAAAGATCTCAAGTTCAAAACAAAGAAAAGGCAATGATAAAGCTTAAAAGCAAATTAGCTCAAATTGAAGCAAAAGAGCTCGCTAATGAATTAGCAAAGGAAAAAGGAGTTCACGTTGATGCTAGTTGGGGTAACCAAATTAGAAACTATGTTTTACACCCATATAAGCTTGTCAAAGATACTAGAACAGCTATCGAAACAACAGATACTGACCAAGTACTTGATGGTGATATTGAAGCATTTATTCAAGAAGAAATAAAATTGTAAAAAAATAGCATTTCCCCGCCAAATCAGCTATACTATTTACACATATGAAAAAGATAACATTAGAGCCAAGCCAAACAGTAGTTGACGACGAACTTCTCCTAGAGCATAATCAAACTTTGTCTAACGATGACGAAGTGACAACAAATGATACAAATGATCAAGGGAAAGATACTCTTATGAAGTCTCCAAAACTATTAATTATTTTAACCGTTATAGCTGTTTTAGCTGGAGTTGGAACCGGTTTTGGAACTTTCAGAATTTCCCATAAGAATTCAGGACCAGAATTAGCTTCTGTACCTACTTCAGAAGATGGTGTCCAAGTTGGAGATGAATTTGGTAGCAAAGATGAGGCTTTTGATTCACATGCTATTGGATACATTGATGAAGGAGGTCTTGATGGCGAAGGTTCACACAAACTATTAAGACCAGGTGGAGAATCTCAAACAGTTTATCTAACCTCATCAGTAACTGATCTTGATGTTTTTGTTGGAATGGAAGTTGAGATCTGGGGAGAAACCTTTAAAGGTCAAAAAGCAGGTTGGTTCATGGATGTTGGTCGTGTAAAAGTTACCAACACAGATGCTGAAGCACCATTAGAAGAATAATTTATTAATCTATTCAAGTCTTGCAAAGACATAGTATTTCAGTCTAAACTAACAAGTAAGTTATGATATTATTTTCATCAGTAAGCAAACAGTTCCTACAAGAAAATTATGCCTTAAAAGAAATCTCTTTTGAAGTTGATCCAGGTGAATTGGTTTTATTAACTGGTCCTTCTGGTTCAGGTAAAACTACAGTCATGAAACTTCTTACTAAAGAATATGATCCATCATCTGGAGAAATAATTTTCCATAATCAAAAACTTGGAGATATCAAAAATTCCAAAGTTCATGAACACAGAAGAAAAATTGGGGTTGTCTTTCAAGACTATAAATTAATTCCAGAATTAAATGTCTGGGAGAATATTGCGCTACCTTTATCTATAATTGGTAAACCTGAAAAAGAAATTGAAGAAAGAGTAACAGATCTACTCGAACTTGTTTCTCTTACAGATAAAGCTATGCACTTTCCTAAGCAATTATCTGGTGGTGAGGCACAAAGAATTAGTATTGCCAGGGCTTTATCTACCGCTCCATCAATTGTTTTTGCTGATGAACCAACTGGAAACTTAGATCAAGAAAACTCTCTACAAATTGCCAAACTACTTACTAAAATTAATGAATTAGGAACAACTATTTTATTTGCAACACACGATCATGATGTAATAGATATGCTTGAAAAGCACAGACACATTGTTTTGAATAATGGTGAAATGGTGAGTGATAGCAAATCAAAGAAAAAAGAAAAAGCTAAAACGACTGAAAAACCAAAAGATGTAAAAAAGCAAGAAGAGTCTTTAAATGACGAGAAAACTGTAGAGATTTCAATTAAAGTTACTGATCAATCAGAAAAACAAGGCTTTTTTAAAAGTCTATTTAGCAAAAAGAAAAATGAAGATAAAAAAGTTCACTTAAAAGATGTTGAAAATGAAACTGAAGAATCAGTTGATGAAGAACAGAAAGAAGATGTTAAAGAAAGTAAGTCAAGAAAAAAGACTAACTCAAAAAAGAATAAAAGTAATAAAAAATCATGAACTCATTTACAACTGCTTTAACCACTATCAGAAGATCACCTTACCAAGCATTGACTTCTATTCTCATGGTTTCAGTAACATTTTTTGTTGCCTACTCCTTTTCAATTTTTATGTTCGGATCAAATGTTGTTCTAAAACATTTTGAAACACAACCACAAATATTAGCTTTCTTTGAGCTTGAAACAGATCAAAAAGTTATTCAAGAGGTTGCAGATACAATCAGTGAAAAATCATATGTTTCAGAAGTTAAGGTTATTTCTCAAGAAGAAGCTCTTAAGTTATATCAAAAAGATAATAGTGATGATCCTTTATTACTTGAACTAGTTACTGCAGACATTCTACCCGCCAGTGTAGAAGTTTCAGGTGAAAATATTGAAGCTCTTTCTAAGATTAATGAGGATTTAGCGGAATATGATCAAATTGAAGATATTGAATATCAAGAAGATGTTATTACTACACTAACTAGTTGGATTACTACAGTTGAGTTAGTTGGAATAACTACAACAATTGTATTAGGACTTATTTCATTTTTAATAATCATGGTTGTTATTGCAATGAAAGCGAATGCACAAAAGAACAAAATTCAGATCATCAGAATGCTTGGAGCCACTAAATGGTATGTCAAACTTCCATATATGTATGAAGGTATGATTTATGGTTTTACAGGTGCTTTGCTAGGCTGGTTTGGAATGTTTGCAACTCTTTTATACCTCACCCCTTCAATCAATTATGTGGTAGGTGATATAACACTTTTACCTGCACCAATTGAATTCTACGCAATTCATGGCCTTTCAGGCATTATTTTAGGGATGTTCCTTGGCTCATTTGCAAGTATATTTGCAGTACAACGATTCATTAAAAATTAAGATACAATGACTATAATCATGCATAAATTAAGAGCATCACTTCTTTTATCTTTTCTTTGTTTATTTATTTTTGTTGGATCTGTTTTTGCTGCTCAAAACTGTGAAGATAAATATGATTGTAAAAGTGACAAAGATGACTATGAACAATGTTTAAATAAAAAAGTATCTTGTTTAGAAGACAACCTAAATGAAACTAAAGAGAAAAAAACTACTTTAGAAAACGCCATTAGCATCATAAATGGCAGCATTAATATTCAACAAGTTAAAATATCTCAAACTAAAAATGAAATCACTCAACTTGAAAAAGAAATTACTGAGCTTGATAACAGAATATCTGGTTTAACTATTTCTTTAGATAGGCTATCAACTCTTTTAGTTGAAAGAATTAGAACACAATATAAACGTGAACAGGTAAGTCCATTATCATTTGTAGCATCTTCAAGATCGTTAGCAAATTTTGTTTCACAATTTAGGTATCTAAGATTAGCTGGTCAACAAACAGCAAGTGCTATGCAAAAAGCAGATAGTCAAAAAGCTATATATGATTCACAAAAAGACCTTAAAGAAATAAAACAACAGGAAATTGAATCAAAAAGGTATGAACTCCAAAGTGAACAAAATACATTGGTTGGACAAAGACAAGAACAACAAAATTTATTAAGCGTCACTAAAAATGATGAGCAGAAGTTTCAACAACTCTTAAAAGAAGCTCAGGAACAAATTGCTTCTATTAGAAGATATACCTCTAGCAGGGGTGGTTCTTCAATTTTATCTGGCATGACCAAATGTGATGATTGGGGTTGTTATTACAATCAAAGAGACAGCCAGTGGGGAAATCAGTTGATTGGTAAAAGTAATGAAAATATGGCTGAAGTTGGTTGTTTAATTACCGCTACAGCTATGATTACCTCTCACTATGGCAAAACTCTAACTCCAGCACAAATTGCTGCTAGCTCAAATCCATTCTTTTATAATACAGCTGATATGCTTTGGACTTGGTCTGGACCAGTTAATGGAGTTACTGCAACTAGATCAAGAGTTGGATACAACTCTTCTGCATTAGATATTGAACTAAATGCTGGAAGACCTGCCATTGTTAGAATATCTGCTGGAAATAGTGTTGGAACTCACTTTGTTGTTGTCACTGAGAAGAAAGATGGCAAGTACATGATGAAAGACCCATATGAAGTTGACGGTAATGATATTCCATTCACAGACAAACACTCTTTATCACAAATTACGGCAGTTGATAGAGTTAACGTATATTAATTATTCTACACTTTTTGTAAGAATTTATTTCTAAAATTGGATTGTGAAAATACTTATTTTTACAACAATTCTATTTTTTATCTTCACCACTCCTGCCCATGCTCAAGCGGTGATATCTGAAGTGTATCCTGCCCCCACTTCAGATGAAAATGAATGGATTGAAATATATAACCCAACTAGCGAGCCAATTAATTTAATTGGGCTAAAACTATTTGAACACTTTTCAAAGAAGAATGAACTTATTTCTTTTGATGAATTAGTAATTGAGCCCAATGGTTTTTATACATTTAACCTTGAATCAAATAAACTCAATAATGTGGAAGAAAAAATAACCTTAGAAAATGAATTAGAAGAAGTACTTAGCTCATTACATTACACTAATAGTGAATCTCAAAAAAGTATTAGTTATCTTTTTGATGATAATATTGCAATTAGCAATACATTAGAGCTGACAAATCCTAGCAAAAACTCAATTAATCCAATTAAAGTATTATCATTACCATCTCCAACGCCCATAATTGAAAAAGTGCCTGAAATTATTACTCCTTCACCAACACCAAAAATAATAGAAGTTAAAATTACACCAAAACCCACGATAAATCCAATTAATCATGAATTAATAAAATTTCAAGATATTAACCAACAACTTAAAATTCCCAATTTATTTAAAATTGAAAAGGAAGGTTTAATTAAAAGAATTCCAAGGTTTTCATATATAGTTCAAAAGAAAGTATCTTCAGCAGGTGTAATTAATGCTATAATTGGTGGATCACTTATTGTATTTGCAGGATTAATTATTTGAAAATATTTAAAAAAGATTTATCAGCTATTAAAATAATAACTGCATATATACCACCTGTTTTGTGGGCTTTACTAATTTATGCATTTTCATCTCAAACATCACTTCCAGGATTTGAACAATCTGCTTACGATTTTATTTTAAAAAAGATTTCACATGTATCTGTTTACTTTGTTTTATATTTACTTGTTTTTAGATCTGTTAATCAAACAATCAATCAAAAACATAAAAGATTAGTTTTACTTCTACCAATTTTTATTTGTCTAATCTATGCATCAAGTGATGAATTTCATCAATCGCTTGTCCCAGGTAGATATGCAACTATTCGAGACATTGGATACGATATGTTAGGAGTGCATATTGCCTTTTTAAAGAAATTTGGCTATATATAGGCCCAATAATTCATCAACTAATTTCAAAATGAAGCTTGACATGATTAAAAAAATGTTGATAATAGTTCATCTACAAGATTATATTTCATGTAGACAATTAAATAGATCTGTACATAAATATTTATTCATTTACAATACAATAAATATGATACGTTTATAGAAAATTTATTATTAATTAGTGCTTAGAAACTTTAGAAAGGCAAACAAATGACTAAATCTCAATTAATTGCAGTTGTTGCAAAAAAAGCACATCTCACAAAAAAAGCTTCAAATGATGCTGTAGAAAGCATGTTCGAAGAACTTATCAGATCACTTAAAAAAGGTGAAAAGGTAGTTATTTCCGGTTTTGGAACTTTCTATGTCAGCAAAGTCGGTGACAAACAAGTTGTTCCTTTTGGTGATGAAGCAAAACGCCAAACTATTAAAGGCCACAAGGTTGTCAACTTCAGAGTTGGTAAACCTCTCAAAAAAGAAGTTTGGTAAAAACTCTTTTGAAATATAAATTGAGCTTCTTCTTAAATTGATTTTAAGGAGAAGCTTTTTTTGTTCTAATATCTGATAACTCCTATTTAGTTGATGTAAATGGTCAACGTATTTGCTCTGCAGACGAAAACAGCTTAACATCAATAACAATTCAAAAATAATAGTTACGGTGTTAATTGTTATTTAAAAGATTCAGTTCCTATTGTTGAAATTACATGTATTGATCAGAAATCAGGTTATAACACTAAAACTAATTAATGATATTTTAACTGTATTGAATGTTAAAATAGATATGTGTTAAAAAAGTATTACTCTATTTTTCGCTACATGTTTGTACGTACTCTGCAATTTAGAGCTGAGATAGTTATCTATAGCTTTTTAGATGTACTTCCATATTTTGTTTTATTCTTTGTGTGGAAATCTATCTTTCAACAAATTGATACAGTCAACAGCTTTACACTTTCTAGTATCGTTAACTACTATCTTTTAGTTATTGTTGTTGAAAGACTAAGCGCAACTCATTTTGAAGGATGGCGAAGTGAAGAAATTAGAATGGGAAAGATTGATTACTTTTTAACTAGACCTTTTTCATATATAAGCGAAATTTATTCCAAAGAACTAAGTTCTAAAATAATTAGCATCCTATTTTCTTTACCAGTAATTTCCCTTTTTTTTATCTCAAATGTTATGATTTATAACATTGATCAGTCATACATAACCATAACTAATTTAATTATCTTTTTTATAATGATGATAATAGCTCATACAATCCAATTTTTTATTGCTCTCTGGATAGTATTAATAACCTTTTGGATGGAAGGATCAAGTGGCTTAGAGCACTTTAAATGGATTGTTTTAACGCTTTTTAGTGGTGCGATGATTCCTGTAGAGTTTATGCCAAATTGGCTTAAAACGCTTACAAACATCCTGCCATTTAGATACGTCTTTTCTGTACCAATTAATATACTTCAAAATAAATATACTCTTAAAACATTTGATTATATTTATCTATTAGTATTAATGATTTTAACAACAGTCTTTACAAAAATACTATGGTCTAGAGCAAAACTACAATATAGTTCGGCAGGTGGTTAGTATGAGAAAATATTGGACTTTATTTGTTGCCTTCAGAAAGATTCAATTCCTTAAAATGATGGAATATAGGAGTGATTTCTGGTTTTGGATGTTTGTTTCATTAATGTGGACAGGCTTTAACTATTTCTATTTTGGCTTAGTCTTTTCACAAGGAAATGGTGTTGAAGGTTGGAGTTATGATCAAATCATGTTATTAATATCATTCTTTACCATGATTGATGCTTTTACATGGTCAGTATTTTGGCCAAACATGAGTGAATTAACTAAAGAGGTTTTTAATGGGGAAATGAGCAAATATTTAGTAAAGCCAGTTAATACCATATACTTTGTGCTTACTCAAAGAGCTACATATCATAATGTTCCAAGATTTATTATTGGATTTATTGTTTTACTACATACCATTAACAAACTTGAATTATCTGTTTCTTTATGGCAAATGATCTTAGCATTAGTGGCATTTTGCTTTGGGATTCTTTTAATCTATAGTTGTTGGTTTATCCTAGCAACATGTTCATTTTGGGTAGAAAGACTAACAAATATCAATGATGTGATGCCTCAGTTTAGATCAGTCTACCAGGTTCCTGTTAAAGTCTTTACTGGCCTTCCTGGCTTTGTGTTTAGTTTTATTATTCCACTAGGACTAGTAACAACAGTACCAAGTGAAATTATTTTGGGTAAATCAAATATTTCAATGTTGATATATTTAATTTTTATCAGCTTAGTTTTTTTCAGCGTCTCAGCTAAATTCTTTAACATTTCTATTAAAAAATATTCAAGCGTAGGAGGCTAGTCTTAAGGTACAATCATTATATGAAAAAAAATCTAATTTCAGTAAAGAATTTATCAAAACATTTTAAAGTTTATAAAAAAGAACCTGGCCTTATGGGATCTTTTAAATCACTTTTTGTTAGAAAATATGAAACAGTCAAAGCAGTAAATGATGTTTCCTTTGAAATCAATGAAGGAGAAATCATTGGATTTATCGGTCAAAATGGTGCTGGTAAAACTACTACACTAAAAATGCTTTCTGGCCTTTTATATCCTACAAAAGGTGAAGTAAGTGTGCTTGGTTTTAACCCTTGGGATAGAAAACAAGAATTTCAAAAACAATTTGCATTAATCATGGGGCAAAAGAACCAATTATGGTGGGACCTTCCAGCTCTTGAATCTTTCATGCTTAATAAAGCAATTTATGAAATTCCTGATAAACAGTTTGAAGATACATTAGAAAAATTAAGCACACTTCTAGATGTTAAAGATATCTTGAAAATTCAGGTTAGAAAACTCTCATTAGGACAAAGAATGAAGTGTGAATTAATCGCAGCTCTTCTACATAACCCAAAGGTCTTATTTTTAGATGAACCAACAATTGGACTTGATGTTGTAATGCAAAAAACGCTGCGTGATTTCATCAAAGAATATAATAAAGAGTTTGGAGCTACTATCATCCTTACTAGTCACTACATGGATGATGTCAAAGAGCTTTGTGAAAGAGTTATTATTATTGACCATGGAACAAAAGTCTATGATGGATTGCTAGATAAGATTATTAAAAAATATGCACGCAATAAGACTCTGACTCTGAGTTTTGATGAAAAAATTTCAAAGGCAGATTTAAATGAATATGGAACTATTAAATCTTTTGATGAAAATCAAGTGACATTATTAGTTAAAAGAAGTGAGGCTACAAAAATTGCCTCGAAGATTTTAAATAAGTTCAAAGTGAATGACTTGAATATTGAAGAAGCTCCTATTGAAGCTATTATTAGAGAAATATTTTCTATTCAAAATAAATAATGAGTAAGTATATTACATTACTAAAACTAAGCTGGCAAAATGGTTTAGTATACAGAACAAGTGTGATTATGTGGCGTTTTAGACAGTTTCTTAAAACTTTGATGTCACTTACTGTTTGGACTGTGATATTTGCAAGCAATGCAAATGCATTTAATTACACTCAAGATAGTATGATTACTTACATCTTCTTGGTTTCATTTTTACAAAGTATGATTATTGCTTCAGCATTAAATGGGTTAGCACATAGAGTATATTCAGGTGAAATTAGCAATCATTTAATTAAACCAATAAATATCTATGCTTACTTTGCTGTAGAAGAAATTGCTGATAAAGCAAAAAATGTTGGGTTTTTATTAGTTGAAGTCTTGATTTTATTTTTAATCTTTAAACCAACAATTATACTGCCATCAATGTTTATCTTCTTGGTATTTTTAATTTGGTCACTACTTGGAATGATTCTTAATTTTATTATTTCCTTACTTTTTGGATCATTTGGATTTTGGAGTCCTGATACATGGGGACCAAGATTTTTATTCTTTATGATAATCAATTTCACAGCTGGTAGCTTGTTTCCACTAGATATCTTACCAAGTGTTATTCAAAAAGTTTTATATTTAACTCCTTTCCCATATCTTTCATTTGTTCAAATACAGTTATTTTTAGGTAAATTTAACAATCAAGAAGTTTTTACTCATAGCATAGTTTTATTATTTTGGCTTGGGTTGCTTGGAAGCTTTGCTTCATGACTATGGAGTAAGGGTCTGAAAAGCTATCAATCAGCTGGAAGATAAATATGATAAATAGAATCAAAACATACTTTAAGATTTGGCAACATTTTGGAAAAAATGAGTGGCAAGTTACTTTTGTAAATCGTGCTTCAAATTTGTTATTCATGATTGGAAAAATTATTAGACTTTCAATGTCATTACTTTTTCTAATGTTAATCAGAGAAAATGTTGAGGTATTTGCTGGATACACGAGTGATGAAATGGTTGTATTCTTTTTAACATATCAAATTATCGATATTTTATCTCAAACACTATATAGAGGTGTATATATTTTTAGTAACCTTGTTAGAAGTGGGGAATTTGATTTTTTATTAACTAAACCTATTAATCCTCTATTTAGAGCCTTAACAGGAAAACCTGATATAAATGATTTCTTGTTTTTGTTTCCAAATATTTTGATTTCTTTTTATTTATTATCATCACTAGAGCTAAATATTACTCTTATTTCATCTTTATGGTATTTTGCTTTAGTACTAAATGCATTGTTAATAGCAACAGCTCTTCACATCTTTGTTTTAGTGGTTGGTGTACTTTCGACTGAAGTTGATGGGGTAATATGGATATACCGTGATTTGAACTACATGGGTCGCTTCCCAGTATCAATATATATGGAGCCTCTTAGATTTGCTCTATTTTTTCTTGTGCCAATTGGAATGATGACTACAATTCCAACCGAAGTATTACTTGGAATAGCTCCAACATATAGCATTTCAATTGCATTTCTAGTGGGAATTGGAAGTTTAATCTTAAGCTTGAAAACATGGAATTGGGCATTAAAAAAATATTCTAGTACTGGGAGCTAAAATATCCTTGTCCAACAACTCTTTTTCAAATTTATCTTTAACTTTTTGCAATCAAAGTTTATTTATTTAATCAATAATCTGATTATATCTTCCTTCACCAATCATCACTGTTGTGATTGTAATTGCAGGTAATAGTCTTGGTTCTTCTTTTTTTTCTGCTGAAAATAATAACTTATTATTCCTAAAAGATTATCTTTTTGGTCTTCTAATAATACCTTGAACTCTTTTTCCAAGTTGATCATTAGTTTTTATCTTTCCAGACTGTATTTCAGATATTATTGTTGCCAAATGAGTCGAATTAAATCTATCATTTCTATTTTTTAATCTCATTTCAGCTTGCACCACCCAACCAGTTGTAATTTCCGGAATATAATCGTTTGCGACATCTAAAAGAGTTAAGGCTTGTTCAGTTTGCTCTCTTCTTTTTTCACCTTCAATAGCTAATGATTTCATTATTAAATCTTTCTAGTATTAGTATCTAATACGGATTTGTAAATTGTTGTGATTATATACTAAATTATTTAGAATACAAAAAAGCCCCCGATTTCTCGAGGGCCATAATTTCTTAGTTTGTTTTAGGTATATTTCTTTTACGTCTTCTTGATCTATTGGTAGCAATTTCTAACCACTGATCTTGCCTATTTGTTTGTAAAAAACTCAAAATTTGAAAAGCTAAAAGTTGAATCTCTTGTGAAAGAGTTCCAATCTGTTTTTCTAAATTTGGACTTAGTTTTTCCATAATAGATCAATCTGAAATAATTCCAAAAGTTTAACGCTTTGGAGATTGTCTCTTTGCTCTAGCACTACCACCCATACCAATTTTTCTGGTTTCTTTCATTCTATCATCACGTGTTAATAAACCACTTGGCTTAAGTAATGCTCTAAATGAAGGGTCATATTTAACTAAAGCTCTTGCAATACCATGAAGCATAGCTTCTAATTGAGCCATTGATCCTGAACCTGAGACTTTAACTGTAACGGTAAACTTACCTTTAGTACCAGTTAATTCAAAAGGAACATTATATCTTGATGCAACATTAGGAATTGTGTTGAAGTATTGACCAACAACTTTATCATTAACAACAAAGTCTCCATCAGATTCGTAGATTCTGACACGAGCTGTTGCAACTTTTCTTCTTCCAACTGCTTCAACATATTTACCTGTTGGTAATGTTACCGGACCAGTTGAAACTGCTTCTTTTCTTATAGTTTTTCTGACTTTTTTGGTTTTTTTAACAACTTTTTTAGCAG